>MCHG01000021.1_pt1 | contig 163349 bp, 150 predicted proteins | sample 787351 | NCBI WGS metagenome assembly MCHG01 (sample SAMN05430296, study PRJNA330682) | permafrost metagenome | biome: Cold desert; feature: permafrost; material: soil; isolation source: enrichment culture inoculated with soil incubated with H2/CO2 at 20 degrees... ... | reverse complement strand
GCTAGGTTCCTCCTAAAGGTTTCAGCCCATGAGCATTCCCCTTTACCAGACTTATCCTGGCGCAATATACTTTCTGATAGTAGAACGAAAAGAGGTATAACCACAGACCTAAAAGCTGTGGTTATACCTCAAACAATTGTTGATAACTCTTGCCTAGCCTTTCACTATTCATGCTTCCTTAAAAACCGCTGAATCCTCAGAACAGCTTCTTGCAAAACGCTTTCATCTTGAACCATGGCGATGCGCACATACCCTTCACCGTGATCCCCAAAGGCCAGCCCCGGCACCACGACCACGCCAGCTTCACGAGCTAGCTCGATTGCAAAAGATACTGAGTCTTGCTCAGACGGTACAGGTGCCCAGATAAACATGGACCCTTGGGGGATCGGCAGGCTCCAGCCAGCCGCTCCACAGCCCTCGATCAAGAGATCCCGTCGTCTCTCATAAGCGATTTTATTTTCTTCAATTGAGTCCTGCGCAGAGCTGAGCGCATAAGCCCCAGCTGTCAATACCGGACGGAACACTCCATAATCGATATTTGCTTTGAGTTGAGAGAGATTTCGAATGACGTCAGCATTGCCAACGACAAACCCTAAACGCACTCCCGCCAAATTATATGTCTTAGAGATCGAATGAAATTCAATTCCGACGTCTTTTGCCCCCTGCGCTTGTAAAAAACTTGCTGGTTTATACCCCTCAAAGGCTAATTCAGAGTAGGCTGCATCGTGACAGATGAGCAAATCATACTCTTTAGCAAAGGCCACGACGTCCTCAAAAAATGAGAGTGGGGCCACGGCTGCCGTGGGGTTATTGGGATAATTCAAAAACATTAGTTTTGCTTTACGAGCTAGCTCCGGATTAATTTGTTGCAGGTCTGGTAAAAATCCGTTTTCCTTTAGCAGCGGCATGGAGACCTTCTCTCCACCAGCCAGCATTAAACCCGCTGTATAAATCGGATAACCGGGATCTGGAATCAATGCCAAATCACCCGGATCAATGTACGCAAGAAAAATATGTGCTAGACCATCCTGAGAACCCATGAGAGGCAAAACCTCCGTTTCAGGATTTAGCGTCACTCCGAATCGCTCTAAATACCACTCCGCACAAACTTTTCGAAAATTCGCCGTTCCACGAGTCAACGTATAGCCATATTGGGACTCGTCCAAGGTAGCTTGACTGAGGATCTTGCGAATTTCTAAAGCGGGGGCTCGGTCAGGACTGCCGATGCTCAGATTGATCAAATGTTTTCCTGCTTTTTCTAAGTCTCGCTTCAGATTGTCCATTTCGCTAAAAACTGACGCTCCTAAACTGTCTAAACGTTTTGATGGTAAAAACATGTCTCAGTCTCCTTAATTACCCCAATCTAATTATTTCTTAATGACCTCTGGTTCAGCATAGGTGACCCCCATTGTGTCGACGGATACGCTTTTCATGACCTGGTCTTGGTTTGGTTTATCCTTCGCCTTTTCACCACTTGGAGTATTGACGATTTTATCCACAGTCTCCATCCCACTAATCACCTTACCAAAGGCAGCATACTCTTTATCTAAGCTTGGATATGTCGCTACCATAATGAAAAATTGGGAACCCGCTGAATCCTTGCTTTGAGAAGTCCTGCCCATTGAAATTACGCCACGTTCATGCTTCAGATCATTGACAAAACCGTTGTTTGTAAATTCACCCTTTATGCCATAGCCCGGCCCCCCGGTACCGTTGCCACTGGGATCTCCTCCTTGAATCATAAACTTAGGAATTACTCGATGGAAAATTAAGCCGTTATAAAACCCCTTTTTCACCAAGGATATAAAGCTTTTCACGGTATTCGGAGCAACATCTGGGTAAAGTTCCACCTTAATCTGCTCATCGTTAGCCATCGTAATCGTGACAATCGGATTGTTTTTCGATGTAGGTATACCCGCTTCACTTTGTGTTGGGGTATTGTCTTTAGAGGTCGCTGGTGTAGTGGTATCTTTTGGGGCCTGAGTACCACACCCAATAGTTGTTAAGATGACAACGAACGCTAAAAATAATAGTCCAAGTTTTCTAAACTTTATCATTGATTTAATCCCTCCATATAATCCTCTACCTAAAGTTTTAGTTTACAATGTTCTAGCTCTACGATCTATCCATGTATTATATCATTTTTCTTCATTCAGAACAGCCCAGAGGTTTGCCATTCTCGCCGAGTCATCAAGCGTGCTAGCGACGTCGCCTAGGGTGAGTGCAGCAACATCACACCCTCCTAATCTAAAGTTTTCTTAAACTTCTTAGAGGCAATCGCCAACAAGACAACCGCGAACCCACACAATATAAGTGTATCCTGCCAAAGGAAATGGAGGCCTACCCCTTTGAGGAAGATACCTCTGACGATTTTCAGAAAATATGTTAGCGGTAAAAGACCACCCAATAGATATAGAAACTTAGGCATTGTTTCCCGAGGAAAGATAAAGCCAGACAAAAGGATGGACGGTAAGAGCATAAGAAAGGTCATTTGCATGGCCTGCAGCTGAGTACTAGCGATGCTAGAGATCAAGAGTCCAATGGCCAGGATAGTCACGAGGAAAAGCGTAGACAGCAAGAAAAGGAGCGGAACGCTTCCGGCCGGCACAACGCCGAACCAGAAAATACCTGTTGCCATAATCAGTGACATCGACACAAATCCGATAAGCACATAGGGAAGCAGTTTACCCAGCATCAATTCGAGGGGACGGATCGGGGTCACAACCAATTGTTCCATGGTGCCACGTTCTTTTTCCCGAACAATGGAAAATGAGGTCAGCATGGCAATCACACTTTGCAGGATCAGACCGATTAAAGCAGGAATGTTAAACACCCTGGATTTCATGTCCGGGTTGTACCAAACCCTTGTCTCTAGATTGAGCGGCATTTCCAGGCCTGAGGCGGTCCCTAAAGCCACAATACGCTCACTTTGAAGTTGCAACGATTTATTCAAACCAAGCATTTGAACAGCGGACATGACCGCCCGAGCCACAGTGGGATCTGACCCATCGACCAGCACTTGCACGCTAGCCTGTTTCATACCCTGAATTTTCTTGCCAAAATGAGGAGGAATGATGACTGCTGCCCGCGCTTTACCACTGTCTAAAAATCCTTCAATTTCCTTATAGCCCTGGACGAAATTATCTGGATCCATATATTGAGTATTGCGAATGGACGTAATCAGCTCCCTGCTATCAACCGTTTGGGCTTGGTCCCAAACCACCGTGGGCAGGTGCTCTACATTCGTATTAATGGCATAACCAAAAATGAGGAGCATGACGATCGGCATCCCAATAGCCATGATTAAACTTGCACGATCACGACGGATATGGAGAAATTCTTTTTTTAAGACGGCGATAAAACGTACCCAGACAAAAAGTTGCATCACCCTCGCCCTCCTTTTTTGATGGCAAGGTTACGCGGGTCGTCCGAGGCTTCATGTTCCACATAATAGATGAAGAGATCGTCCAAATTATCTTTCTCTTCTTGTTTCTTCATATCCGCAGGCGAGCCAAAAGCGATTAACCTCCCGTAAAAGACAAACCCTAGATAATCACAAGTGTCCGCTTCATCCATGTAATGTGTACTGACCAAAATGGTCATTCCTTCCTTGGCCAACTGATGGATCAAATCCCAGAACACTCGTCGGGAGACTGGATCCACACCAGCCGTCGGTTCATCTAAAATAAGCAGTTGCGGATTATGCAGTAAAGCACACCCTAAGGCCACCCGTTGCTTCCAGCCACCGGAGAGGGAAGCGACCAGCTGCGACGTTCTGTCTGCTAAACCGATCAGTTCGATCACCCGCGCTTTCTCATCGCGAGCAACTTTCCCGCGGAGACTGTACACACCAGCGTAAAAATCGAGATTCTCACCCACTGTTAGATCATCATAAAGGCTGAATTTTTGGGACATATATCCAATCCGTTGTTTGATTTGCTCAGGCTGAGTCAGGACATCATAACCAAGCACTGTCGCTTGCCCCTCCGTCGGTAGTAAAACTCCGCACAACATACGAATAATCGTTGTTTTGCCCGCTCCATTCGGTCCAACAAAACCCATAATTGTACCAGGAGGGATCTGAAAAGTAACCCCTTGTACCGCCGTATACGCGCCAAACCGTTTGACCAAGCCCTGACAATCAATAGCCAGATTCATTTCACTCACTCCTCTACTGACAGGGTTACATCCGCTGGCATACCCGCTTTCAACTGCTCTTTACCTTCAACAATACTCAGTTTTACTGCGTAGACGGTGGTGGTGCGCTCTTCTTTGGTCTGAACGTTCTTGGGCGTGAATTCGGCTTGGTTACTGACGTAGAGGATTTGAGCTTTAAAGGTTTTGCCAGGGTAAGAATCAACAACGATTGATGCCATCCCACCCACTTTCACCTGATTCAGCTTTGCTTCCGGAATATAGATTTTTATCCACAAATCATTGGGTCCCAAAATCGTCACCATAGTTGTTCCAGGGTTGACAACTTGCCCAAGCTCAACATGCTGATAGAGCACCTGCCCTGCAGTGGGACTCTTAATGATCAGTTTGCTTAAACTCAGTTCCGCTGCTTTCACAGTCTGAGCTGTGATATCCACGGCTGCTTTTTGAGCTTGAATCGCGGGTTGGGTATTCCCTGCGTGAGCTTGGTCGACGCTGGCCTGCGCTACATTGATACTCGCTTGAACGCTCTGATATTGGGCTTTTAGGGTATCAAGTTTATTCTGCTGAGCATCCACGACCTGTTTACTGATCGCGCCACCCTCATAAAGTTTTCGATTCGTGGCCAGATTATCTTCCTCAAATTTAAGATTAGGTTCTAGTGCTGCTAGATTGGCCTGCGCTTGCTTCACTACGTACCCAAGACGTCGGATTTCTTCCGCACGCGCCCCTCCTAAGAGGTCGTTAAGCTTAGCTTGAGCCTGAGTTTGTTGGTTCTTCGCCGAATCCAGAGTTATCTTCGCCTGACTGTCATCCAGCTTGGCAACGATATCCCCTACTTTGATAATTTGCCCTTCACTCACTGGCAAGTCGACGATCCTGCCGCCTAGCTCTGGCTGAACCGGCATAGCTGTACCTTCAATCGTGCCAGAATACGTGGTGGGGTCAGCCGGTTTGTTATAATACTCCCTGTACCCTAAGACCGACAGGGTGATCAAGACTAGAACAACGACGATTAGTGGAAGTTTCTTCTTCATGTTTTCTCCTCCTGCTCCTAAAAACTCAAGACTGTTCACAATTTATTTCTTTTTTCTAACGCGCAAGACCATGTAGAAAAAGATCTAGAATATGATCCGCTGCTTCTGCAATTGTTTTTTCGGGAGAGAACCCTTGATACACATTACCCATGAACCCGTAAAACATGACCATCCCCATAAAACCCCGCATAGTGGGCAGAAACGGTAGATCTCTAAAATCCCCCTGCTCGACACCCTTATCAAACCACGGTCTGATAATACTTATTCCTTGCCCTAAAATCCCTTTAAACAAAGCCTCCCTGACTTCGACGTGATACTGTGCTTCGGCAAACATGAAACGCACAAGAGAGTCATTTTCGTTAAGTAGCTCCAAGCGGTTCATCAGAAATCGCCGGAAAAAGTCTATCGGTGTATCATCTCGATGTTCCTTATCGAGTTGGATTAATCCATTTAAGACTTTTGGCTCTAACACTGCAATCAACAAGTCTTTCTTGGTGGCAAAATGTCGGAAGATGGTCCCTTCTGCTACCCCAGCCGCCCGAGCTATTTCAGCCGTCGTGGAGCCATTATACCCTTTTTTGGCAAAAATTCTGAGACTGGCTTCAAGAATGTCCTGTCGTCGTTGTTCTACCGTTTTCTTTCTTTGATTCACTTCGCTTTTAGTTTCTTGGTTTTTGTTCATAGGGTCCTCCAAAATTCTAAATTCATTCAAAAACTTAAATGAGTGATTACTCACTTCATAATACCATGAGCAGAACTCTTGTCAATCCTTATTTCTACACGTCAAGAATCCCTTCAGTATTACCACTGAAGGGATAGAAATATGCAAAATGTCGATTCCTACAATAACGATCTGTCAAAGGTTAGCAAAAACTGACTTTAGGTCAATTATTAATTCTGGAAATGTGGTCACCTTTATCTTATCCTCATCGGTATAAATATCTGGTCTACCATATCTTTTGTTTTCTTGCAGAACAAAAACGTTTACAAGCTTGTTCTCAGGTTCAACAATCCAATACTCTTCCAGACCAGCCATTTCAAAGTGATTGAACTTTATAAGTTTATCCCTCCTAGCTGTTGAGGGGGATGAAATTTCAACAATTAGTGAAGGTACTCCGAAGTATCCAGTCTTTTTAAGTTTGCTTTCATCACATACAACCACAATATCTGGTTGTGAAATGATATTTGAGATTTCTTCATCACTTTCGTTATCTTTAGAAATACAAACGTCAAAAGGAGCAGCAAATACTCTACAAGATTTATCCTTTAAAAAATTATAAAATTGAGCAAAGATATCACCAGCAATTGCTTGATGTTGCCAAGTTGGTGCTGCTTGCATATAGGGCACACCATCAATTATCTCCCATCTTTCTCCTTCAGGCCATGTAAGATAATCGCCATAATTGTACTTCTGACTAGGATCCTTTTGGGATATCGACAATAAATTCACTCCCTTTTTTAGTTTCTTAAATCATTACATATTAATACCATATTATACCATAGACAATTCCAACTGAACAGTACCGTCTATCCTAATCAGTTTAACATTACACTAATGGATGTTATTGCTTCAACGCCAAAGGCGCACATAATTATTTAATGTGCGCCTTTGATCTACTAAACGGCTTACGAATTGACTTCATCTTTGCTCAGACAACGTCCGCTTTAACCGCCGCTACTCGTTCTCTAATCCAGCTTACGATCTCAGTTGTGGTTGCTCCAGGTGTAAATAGCGCTTCCACCGATCCTTCCGCTATCAATGCTTCAATATCTTCTTCTGGAATAGTCCCTCCGCCCATGAGTAAAATATCCTCAGCATTCTGTTCTTTCAGAAGCGCTTTAATTCTCGGAAAAATTGTCATGTGCGCTCCGGATAGAACACTTACTCCAATTAAATCAACATCTTCTTGGATCGCCGCTTCCACGAGTTGTTCTGGGGTTTGATGCAATCCGGAATAGATGACTTCCATCCCCGCATCACGAAGAGCACGAGCGATCACCTTAGCACCTCGGTCATGCCCGTCCAAACCTGGTTTGCCCACCAGGACACGAATTCGAGTCTTATTCATAACGTTCCCTCCCATCTATCCTAGAATACGGCTTGTTCACGATACTCTCCGAAGACCTCTTTGAGGACTGCAATTATTTCGCCCTCAGTGGCATAAGCCCGTACGGCTTCAATGATCTTGGGGATCAAATTATCGGTTCCCTGAGCAGCTTCCTTCAAATCCGCCAAGGTGGTCTGTACGAGAATATTATCCCGTCTTTGTTTTAAGGCAGTAAGTTTTCTTACTTGCGCCCGCTCAACTTCAGGGTCAATTTTTAGCAAATCCATCTTGTCATCTTTTTTCTCATTAACAAATTCATTAATGCCTACAATTATGCGGTCCTTGCTTTCAATTTCTTTTTGATAGCGATAAGCCGCATCAGCAATTTCTTGCTGGAAGAAATTCTCTCGAATTGCGTCCAAGACCCCTCCATATTCATCTATCTTGCGGAAGTACTCTTCAGCGCCTTCTTCCATTTGATTGGTCAAGGTCTCCACAAAATACGAACCAGCTAACGGATCAATGGTATTCGTAACACCCGTTTCATAAGCGAGAACTTGCTGGGTTCTCAGTGCAATCTGAACGGATTTTTCCGAAGGCAATGCCAAGACCTCATCCATGGAATTGGTATGCAACGACTGAGTTCCCCCTAGGACAGCGGCCATCGCCTGATAGGCAGTTCTCACAATATTGTTTTCCATCTGTGGACCGGTTAAGGAACAGCCCGCAGTTTGGGTATGGAAACGCAGAAGCAGACTTTTTTCATTTTTGGCCCCGTATTTTTCCTTCATGTGGCGCGCCCAGATCCGACGAGCAGCGCGTAATTTGGCGATTTCTTCAAAGAAATCGGTATGGGAGTTGAAGAAGAACGACAAACGAGGTGCAAAGTCATCCACATCAAGACCGGCTTTGATCCCAGCCTCAACATAGGCAAAGCCATCAGCAAGAGTAAAAGCCAATTCTTGCAAGGCTGTTGATCCGGCCTCCCGAATGTGATAACCACTGATGCTAATACTATTCCACTTCGGCACATTATCTTTAGCGTACTTAAAGATATCCGTAATGAGACGCATGGAAGGATCTGGAGGAAAAATCCAAGACTTTTGAGCAATGTATTCCTTTAAAATGTCATTTTGAATCGTCCCGGTTAATTTATTGGCGGGTACACCCTGTTTTTCGGCAGCCACTATATACATGGCCCAAAGTATGGATGCTGGCGCATTGATGGTCATAGAAGTACTAACTTTGTCTAACGGTATATCCTGGAACAAGGTTTCCATATCTGCCAGTGAATCGATGGCCACCCCGACCCGACCAACCTCTCCGTAGGCACGTGGGTGATCCGAATCATAGCCCATAATGGTTGGCATATCAAAGGCGACACTCAAACCCGTTTGCCCTTGCTTGAGTAAATACTTATACCGTTCATTAGTTTCTGTGGCTGTGGCAAACCCTGCAAACATCCGCATAGTCCAGAGTCGTCCACGATACATATTGGGTTGGACTCCCCGAGTATAGGGATACTCACCTGGATTCCCCAAATCTCGTTCATAGTCAATATCCGCTGTATGACCTGGTGCATAAAGCGGGTCAATTGGAACACTAGACACTGTAAAGAAAGGTCCTTTTCGTTCCTTTTGAGCATCATAGTTCGCTTTCCAGCTCAAGAAGTTATTACCCATGTCATTTATCCTCCTTTAAAACGATCTTCCCATAATACACCAGCTACTTCATAGGGATCAACTTTTTCAAGATCTCCCCATTTCCCTTGTACTGCTTCCCAAACGTCTTCGAACGTTGACTGTAGTTTGTCTTCCCAATGGCGCCAGACTTGTTGGCGAAGCTGTGTTTTGCGCAGCTCATCTTTTTGCCCAGATTCTTCTAAATAGTAGCGATGAGCCTCAATCTTTTCAAATAGCACATCTACTCCGGTTTCATTAACGACGCTCGTTAAAACAACCGGCGGACGCCAACCCAACCCATTACAACTTAAGTTTAACATCATCTCGATGTCACCCTTCATGCGTTCGGCCCCGGATAAATCCGCTTTATTAATGACAAAAATATCAGCAACTTCCATGATTCCTGCTTTGATAGCCTGTATTCCATCCCCGGTCCCCGGATTAAGTACGACGACCACGGTATCTGCCATTTGCATAATTTCCAGTTCAGACTGACCGACTCCGACCGTTTCTAAAATAAGTCTTCCGTACCCTCCGGCCTCTAAAATGCGCAAAATATCGGAAGTTGATCGCGTTACCCCTCCCAAGTGTCCCCGGGTCCCCATGCTACGGATAAACACGTCCCGGTCTGTCCCATGGGCCTGCATACGAATACGATCTCCCAGAATAGCCCCTCCAGAGTACGGGCTACTAGGATCTACTGCGACAATCCCTACCCTTTCATCTTTAACACGGTAGAGCTTTGTCAAAGCCTCAACTAAAGAGCTTTTTCCTGCTCCCGGCGGTCCCGTAATTCCTACAACCATCCGATGTTCGGTTTGTTTGAGAATAGCACCCATAATATAGGCTCTCTCTATGTCGTCTTCAACCCAAGAAATGAGCTTGGCGGTTGCCCTGCGATCTCGTTCAAAAACGCGCGCTATCCATTGATCGAGTGCTTCTTTGTTCAAAATTCCATCCCCGCCTTTGCCTCAACCCCTTTTTGATATGCATGTTTATGCTCTGTCATTTCAGTAACGGTATCTGCGATTTCCATAATTTCTGGTGCGGCATACCTTCCAGTCATAACTAAATTAAGGCGAAGTGGTCGTTTTCGGACTAAATCGAGCACCTGCTCTACCGTTATCAACTTGAAGGCAACTGCGACCAGGATTTCATCGAGTACAATAAGGTCAAAGTTATCTTCATCAAACCAGCGCCTAGCAAGTTCAAGCCCATCTTGGGCCATCTGAATATCAACTGGGTCTGGATTTTCATATGAGACAAACGATTCCTGTCCCGATTGTACCAATGTAAAGTTTGGCAACATAGCCGCTATTTTTACTTCCCCGTAATTCTTACTCCCCTTCATAAATTGAAGAAATCCAACAGATTGGTTATGTCCAAGTGCTCTCATACTTAACCCTAAAGACGCTGTGGTCTTCCCCTTGCCATTCCCGGTATATACCAGAATAAGTCCTGACATGCCTCCTTACCTCCTTCCCTCGAATTGAATACAATAGCGCGAATATACTGAATTATTATGCAATTATAATGCCAATGATTTCTCTTGCTCTATACTATTTTAAGTATATGAGCAAGGCCAAGGGTTACAGGTCTTTTTTACCTTATGGATCCGGAAAATGCTCTATTTCAATAGATGTACACTATAGTTTACACTTTTAGACTGAAAGCTCTCCCCCCTCTTTAATGTCCTAGTTTTGCATTAATGTCAACTAATGGATACATGTAGCGATTGGTTGACATTCATAAATAGCCAAGTTTTAAAGTGAGAGGTTCACATGAATTGGTTATATGATAGACATATTTATGAAAGAATGGTCTAAGATAACAGGCTTAGAGGTATTCGTAGACATAAAAATGCTCACACCCTCTAATCATATAGAGTTGTGAGCATTTTAATAATGTCATTCCTTTATGCTAAAACTTAAACTTCGATATTTCTTCTTGCAACTTCTCTGAACTCTCCTTTGACTTCTTGGTTAGTTCTAGAATACCATTCGATTTCAGCGTTATATCAGTGGACTTTTGAGCAATATCGGTTGTTCCTCCAGCACCTTCATAAGCTGCCTTAGAAACTCCATCGATGGTCATGAAAACCTGCTGAACAGATGCTAAGATTTCTTCTGAAGCAATACTAAACTCTGCAACTAGGTCATCTACAAATTTCGCATCTTCGCTATACTTATCTGCAACGTTAATCATAGTATTATAATCAGAGCTTACCTCCTCGGACATAAATTGGAGCAATTTATTTGAACTAGTTGAAAGAGCATTTACTGATCCTATAACCTTAACTGTAATATCTTGAATTTTAAGGACTGTATCCTTGGACTGCTCCGCGAGTTTTCTAATCTCTTCAGAAACAACTGAAAAACCTCTGCCAGCTTCTCCTGCTCTCGCAGCTTCGATCGCCGCATTTAAGGCAAGCAAGTTAGTTTGGGACGTTATTTGCATGATGGATTCCGATAAAACGCTAATTTGGTCCACTACTTTTGAGTTTTCAATCGCTATTTCAAGTTCAGCTTTTGTTCCCATGAAAATCTCAGCTGCCTTTTTCTGCGCTTCATTAACCGTTTGTTTTGTATCAACGGCTCTTTTACTAATTTTCAATACTTCAATAGCGCCACTTTGTGCACTTTTTGCTAACGATTCTACGGTTTTTTCAATTTCCTGTGCAGTAGCCGTCATTTCCTGTGCAGATGCTGCTGTTTCTTCCATTCCCGCAGACAATTCTTCGGTGCTTGCAGATACATCTTCTAAACTCGAATTTAAGCCATCAACATTTGTTGCGACACTTTCGACGACCTCTTCAATATATATTGCTTCATTACGCACGTTTAAAATCATCGCTTTAATGTTTTCTACAGTACTGTTCAAACCCTCTGCAATTTCTTTAATTTCATCCTTTGAAGTTACTTGACATGTGTTTGTTAAATCTCCAGTCGAAATCTCTCGTAGAGAAATCTGTATTCGTTCAATATTCTTAGAAATACCTCTAACCAGCATCAATGAAAGAATAATACCCACGATTATTGCAGCTAGGGAAAAGATGGCTATGGACCGAATAATATTTGTTACTTGCACAACCATACTGCCCTTTTCGACTCCAACAAAAAATGCGCCTATAACTTTACCCGTGGGGTCTTTAAGAGGAATATACTTAGTTTGGTAAAGTATATCTGTTACTGTTGCTTCCCCCTCATAAATTTTCCCTTGCTTTAGGACGACTTCTGCAACCTCAGTAGACATTTTGGTACCTATAGCTCTTTTCTCGTTGGTCATAACATTAGTAGCTATTCTAGTATCATTTAAAAATAAAGTGCTAATTGAGCCTGTATCATTTTTAATTGCATCCACCAGTTCAGTATTATCATTTAATACTTTCTGGCCTTTGAGGAGTTTATCTCCAATAGCTTGCCAATCACCTGGATACTTTTCATCCAGAAGCCGCATTCCACTATTGGCACTGCTTTCAATTTGTTTATCACCATTTTTTCCCACTATACCATTCACGCTGTAATATACGTTCAATAAGATCGCTGCTGCTAAGAATAATAGCAATGAACTAATCATTAAGATGATTTTACCTTTGAACTTGAGACCAATTCCCATTATATGTCATTACTCCTTTCAAGTTCTCATTCAATCGTGTGACTCCCTCTTCTACCTCGTTGGATTAATCGCCGAGCCACTAATTCCAAAGAATTCGTTAAAGGCTAAATTTGTCCAGCCTCCTCTCTCAAAAGTAACACTTCACCTAAAGAGGGAGTATACCCCTACCGAAGCAGAGTATGAGTATACTCCCTCTTTAGGTGAACGAGTTCACTCCAGCCTTGGTGTCTTCGACATAATTATCTAAAACTCCTTCTCAAACTTATGTTTATCGATTAATTATTCTATTTTTCGCTATAATTCACTTCCTCCCCACTGAAAGGTTAAAAGGGTTCCTCTCAACTACATAGGAGTGTATATGGGAAAACTCCAAAGCCTTATGCCCTTGAGTTTTTATCGTATATTCTGAGTTATGATTTGTTTTTAAACTTGGTTACTCCTCGCGGCCCGGTCGACAAAAATGCCCGTCCATAGAGTGGATTAAGAATACCCGATTTAAGCCCAGATCCACAAAGTTTATTCAGAGTCCATGAGTGCACATCCTGGGGAAGACCAGCTTTTATTGCCGCCTGTCGCGAGAGTTTTTTCCTAAACCCGCTTGCAAGACATTTCCCTTAATCACTTCATTCACCTGTTCTGGCGCTATGCCTGCCCGTCTTATAAAACCAGTGCCCCTAACTCAACCGCCGGAATTTGTCCTAAAAGTTCCTCCAAAGGATCCGATCGGCGTACGAACTGCACTTACTATCTCTTTCATGTCAACAACCTCCTGTATTTAAAAAAATAATGACCAAGACCCAAAGTTTCATGGCACTTCGGATCTTGGTGGCGTGTTTTCAACAATTCCACTCAAAGCATTTCAAGCTTCAATTTTAGACGAAACCTATGATACCTTGGAGGAAAATAAGGATAAAGACAGATACAAATGGTATCAGCAGGGACGTGACGAAAATGTCTTTATATGAGTCCTTATGCGTTAGGCCAACGATTCCCAACAGCACTCAGCCTCTGCAAGTTCGAACGCTAACGACTGCAAGGATGTGTTTCTTCGCCGTCCCTCTAAATCTTGAAGATATAAGGGAAGATCTTTAAGCTGAATCATACCCCCTTCTGCCACATTGATGGCTCTTTCGATCGCATTCTGTAGTTCACGGACATTTCCCGGCCAGGCGTAAAGCTGAAACAGTTCAATCACCCAACGATCGAGTTTTCTCAAGGATAGCCCCAATTCGTGTTGGAATTTCGCTAATAAATATTCACTTAAAAGCAAGACATCCCTCTCCCGCTCTCGTAAAGGCGGTATCGTCACCGTAAAAACATTGAGACGATAATAGAGATCGCGTCGAAATTCTCCTTCCCCAATCATTTTTTCCAAGTCACGATGGGTAGCTGCTATAACCCTAATGTCTAACTGTTGCAAACGATTACTTCCAACTCTTTCGACTTCTTTTTCTTGTAAGACCCGTAACACCTTGGCTTGCATCGCGAGTGGAAGATCACCGATCTCGTCTAAGAAGATCGTTCCTCGATTGGCCGATTCGAATTTTCCTGGTTTGCCTCCTTTCTTGGCCCCGGTAAAGGCCCCTTCCTCATATCCGAAAAGCTCTGACTCCAAAAGTTCCGCAGGAATTGCCCCACAGTTCACCCTCACAAACGGTTGGTCATGACGCGTACTAGCAGCATGAATGGCATGTGCAAAGAGTTCTTTCCCTGTCCCGCTCTCCCCACGTAGAAGTACAGTTGCCTTACCCTGGGCGGCCTTTTCCGCCAAACCCCATAACGCCGTCATAGGCCTGTTCAAAAATACTTTCCAGGCTAGTCAAGCTATTTTGGGTATTATCTAGACGAGACAATAAACTTTGCAACTGACTTCCATCCTGGAAGACTGCAACCGCACCTACGGTTTCTCCCTCTTGATTTATAGGAGAACGTCCTGTAATAACCATCCGTCCCCTGATGAACAGTTGCTCTGAATTAGCCGCCCCATCCTGTATTACCCTGTTGAGTTTAGAATTCGGAATTACTTCTATAATATTCTTGCCAAGAATGTCTTTCACGTCAAACCCGATAATATTTGCTGCTACTGGGTTACAATAATAAACAGCATCATGTTCATCAATTACAATAATGCCAGCGTTAATGGCCTGAAAAACCTGATCAAGTTTTATTCTTTGAGTAGAATTCATGATGATATCCTCCCGTTCAACACCCTGTTGCTGATTGCACACCCGCCTCTTATGTCAGTTTTATCGTAAGCGAGTTCCCTTTGCGATTATTCGTAAAGAAAAATTCTTCTCTAAGTTTCCCTAAATACTTCCCCTCTTGTAAGCTGCTGTTCTAGGGCTTTTTGGTTTGCTTAGGTTGTCCGCTATTTATTAATAACAACTTTATCCCGATAAAGTTTAAACTCGTATAGAAATACGCAAACAAGTGCCCACAGACTACCAACGGTTAGGGCAGTGACCATTGCGCTCGGAGTATGGATCTGCAGAAAGATAGGGCTTAATGCTAATAGAAGCATTAATAAAAGTTCCCCGATCAAGAGAAATAATTGGGTCAGCCACGAGTTTTCTCGAACTGTGAGGTAGCCAAGGACCGCATAATATGAAAGGCCAGCAATTAGAAATCCCGTGTTTGGCACCTGTGCGGGAACCATGTTTTCAAAGATATTTATAGTTTGACCGTTAAATATAAAACGAAATAGTTGGTCGACTACGGTACCCCCTCCCCACGCTAGTGTTAGAGGAAGCAAATGGGCCCAGCGCTTTGTGCTGCGCCATAACACGAATACAGAAACTACATAGACACTCAGAATCACAACGTGGGTACCCAATGCGTTGATTTGCTGCATCACGTCGATGACCCATGGTGGCGAAGCAAGTTCTAACCAAGAAGCGACGAGTCCGTCAAACTGAGCGACTTCATGAGCTACAAAATCTTGGATCAAACCCATCAAGAAGATAAAGAGGACAAGGAAGGCTACTCCGTTAACAGTGATCAGGAGACGCCTCTTACCTAGAGAGAGATAACGGTTAGGGATACGCAAAATTTCAGCCGTTAGCCACTCTCCCCAGCGCTCATGATTTTTGTACAAGAAATAGAAGGCTAAAAATAATACGACAGCGATAACCCCAAGCAGAGCTGAATAACGGTGGATGATCGGAAGAATCGTTTCCCAACGACTTCCTAAACTCCGTCCCAATAAGATAAAGAAGCTCGCCCACACTATGGCTCCAAGATAGGCAAAGAACGCAAACTCTCGATAGGCTAAATGACTTAATCCTGCAATATAACCTGATAGGTGGCGAACACCAGGTATAAAATAACCCACAAACAGAACCTTACCTCCATGCCTATGGTACCACTTTAGAACTCTTTCCAGACGTTTACCACCAGCATGCTTTTTCAGAATGGCCAATACTTTTGCTTCGAAAAAGCGACCTAACAAATAAGCAATGGTAATCCCTGTTATACTCCCCGAGGCCGCTGCTATAATTGCTAAAACAGGATTTAGCTGGCCTGAAAAGCTCAAGAAGCCGACAAAGGTCATGAGAAATTCATCAGGGGTTGGTAGGGCTAAAATCGAAAGTGCTATGATGATGTATAGTCCAAGATAACCATATTGAGTGATGTACTGAATTAATAATTCTGAAGACATGAGAATCTCCTTTCCCTGGATTTCTTGGCTTCACCAAAGTAATTCCTGAACGTTAGCCACAAACGCAATTTATCAGGAGAAAAATGGATTTTTATGAGGATTTAGGATACCATTACTAACAGGAGTGATTCATAAATGACCACCAAAAAAACTGAATCCATGTCCTCAAAGCAGCTTGCAAAGTTTAGTAAGACCTTAGTATGGGGATTCTTTATAAGTGTTTTACTTCTTGCAATATTTGCGAAATTGAGCGAAGATCTTCTTGATCAAGAACTAGGGACGTTCGATATGATTGTCGGAGACCTTATCAGAGGATTTGCAACGCCTAGCTTAACTAGAGTTGCCATAATTATAACCGATTTAGGTTCAGCTTATATAGAACTTTCCCTAATGTTAATAGTTGGTGCGTTCTTACTTTTCCGTTTAAAACATCAACGAGAAACAGTTCTACTTGCTATCAGTTTAAGTGGAGCATGGTTACTAAACATTATTCTGAAAGAGTTATTTCGCCGGGCTCGACCAGATATCATTCATCTTGTCCAAGCAGGAGGATATAGTTTCCCAAGCGGTCACGCAATGGTTGCCGTTGCTTTTTATGGAGTCATTGGATACTTACTTTGGATAAATCTCAGAAATCACTCTAAACCCTCAGTGTACGTCGTTTTGATCACATTTGCACTTATCCTGGCGATAGGAATTAGCCGCATATATCTTGGAGTTCATTTTGCCAGCGACGTGATCGCCGGATATGCCGCTGGGGGGGTTTGGGCAATTACCTGCATCGTTAGCTTAAAGGAGATTAAGAATTTTCTATGAAATTTCAAAATATTTGTCCTCGCAACTGCTACGACACATGTAGTATAGTGAGCACTACCCGCAACGGCGTTCTTGTTTCAGTTGAAGGAAACGCCCATCACGAATACACTTTAGGAAAGCTCTGTCCGAAAGCCCTAGATGATGTGAAAAAGGTGTATAGTCAAATAAATACTCTGGAAACTTGGGTATTTTACATAATGCTATGGTCTCCTATCAAACCGGTGATTTGGTAAAGAAAACTTGGCTAGTTTATACTTTCTGAAAGTGCAAAAAAGACTGGTTCTTTGTATAATATTACAAAAGAACCAGTCTTTTTTTGTAATTAATTACGAAAAATTAAATCTTAATACGCAAAATCCTTCTTCAATTGACAGCAGCGCTTCAATAATCATTCGTACGATAGAAAGGTCTATTGGACGTTATTCATAGCTTGGGCCGCCTTTTGTTGAGCCTGATGACCTAGATCAATGGCTTCTCCAAGCACACGCAAGGCCTCTGTTGGATTATGAAAGCCAGTACTGTTTTCTGAAGCGACGAAATCCCACCGGTAATTAGCATCTCGGTGAAGCTGACGGGCCTCCTCCAATAGTTTTTGATCGGCCTTCGGATCGTTAGTTGCTTTGGTAAGGACCTCGATAGCAGCGACAATCGCTTTTTCAGCCAACATTTGTGTATTAATAACCTTGTCCTGCCGATCAATAACTTGGTTTTTTAGAAACTCTTCAGATTGTTTATGACAAGTTTGGCAAGACTGAGCAATTGAATTGAGCGGACTTTCCCAATGGTGAGAAGAAATTTTGCTCTGACCTTCTTTAACATAGGGCATATGACAATCAGCGCAGGCTACACCATTCGTTGCGTGAACACTACTGGAGAACATTTCATACTCTGGATGACGAACTTTCGCCATTGGGGTTTTAGTATTTGGCATGACCCAGTCCGTAAATTTCTTGTCATTTTCATACTTGAGCATCTGTTCAACTTTCATCCCGTTTGCCCAAGGGAAAATAACCTTGTTGGTTTTCGGCTCGAAATAATAGCTAACATGACACTGCCCGCAAACCGCACTTCGCATTTCTTGACGAGTGAGGTTGTTGGCATCCTTACCCTGGGCTTTCAGTCCTTCAATAAACGCAGGGCGAGTTATGGTTAAAGCCATCGTTTTCGGATCGTGACAATCCGCGCAAGAGACGGAGTAATGCATTTTATCCTTCAATGAATCAAACGAAGCCGTATAATAGTTGTCCCCCATTTGAGCAATTAGGCCTGGTACTTCAGGTCCTTTACAAGTCCAGCACGATGCACTAGGTTTTTTCCGCTTTGTTTCTAAAATATCAGCAATGGAAAAAACATGCCCACGTGGTTTTGTGTAATCTATTCCAAAACCATACCCTCCAAACAGGATTTTGAGCATCGGATCCCTTTCCAGTCGATCAAACTTCGCCGATCCGCCGTATTTACTATTTCCTTGGGTCATTTCTGCGTTGGTGAGGTAGCTGGCATACTGATCTGGATAATATTTCCCCCAGACCGCAGGATCAAGTGAACCATCTGGTATGCTTTTGACCACAGCACTGGGAGCCGGAACAGACGGTTTGAAGCCATACCCAATGATCAGACCTAAACCAAGGACCAGTACAAATAGTCCGCCAAAAAGCCAATAATTTTTCTTCATTCATTGAACCTCCCTTGTATTCATTTTCCATGTGGGATTGCGCGATGGCACTCGAAGCATCGTTTGCCATCCGTTTTGGCAATGGTTTCAACGGTGGCACTATGGCAGCGAATACAATTTGCTTGAATTATTCCTTTGCTCATGGTGGTCGTATGTATAATATCAGGAGGTCCCATTACGTTTGAGTAGATATCCTTAGCGCCCGAATACCCTTTATAGGCAATCATTCTCACCACATTATCCTGCGGAATGTGGCAATCTTTACAATTGACCTGAGGGTTTCTGTGTGCAGTATGAGAAGCGGTTTCGCGATAGTCTTTCATCACATGACATTTGGTGCAAAAATCATCGGTCGAAGTGTATTCTATAGCCTCCCAACCGGCTATGGGAATAATCACAATCATAGTTCCCAATAGAATAAGTGCTTTTAGAGACTTCCACTTGCTCACGTTTAACCACCTCTCTTCAGCCCTAAGTGCGATTTGTCTCTCAATCTAATACAATCTATGTAGGCAAGCATATTTGATAATTATATCATAGATATTTCAAATATTTTGTCGAATTAAGGGAGAGAAAAGCAAAGCGACAGCTGCTCCAACACATAATGGAGTTCTCGCTTTTCGCTGATTGTATATTTTCCGATCTTTAGCAAATACTCTTCTAGTAAGAGAGGTTCAATTAGAGCACACAATGGCGACCCATAACACCTATTATATGTGACATTAACTTCTTAAAAGGGTATAATATAAATATAGTCATTAATAGATGTCTTTAGAAGTAGCAGCCACCTTAAGGAACGCCTTGAAACGCGAGGTCGATTTTTTACTTTTATCCAGTGCCAATATTTTGCGCCAAACTAAATATTTACATTAATTATAAAATGATTTTCTTTCCAATTGCAGGATCACTCCAAGTAGTGTAGAATATATTTATCAGCTTGTGCAATGTATTACAATATCTTGGCAAAAAAATTATCAGGAGGTTTACCATGAGTTTTGAAATTAACAAGAGTGTAACGTATGTGGGAAAGATCGACTGGGAGTTAAAAAAGTTTCACGGTGACGAACTTTCTACACATCGGGGTTCTAGCTATAATTCTTACCTTGTCCGGGACGAGAAGGTAGCCCTTATTGACTGTGTATGGGGACCATTCGCCAAAGAATTTATCGCTAACTTAAAGAAAGAAATTGATTTGAATTCGATAGATTATATCATTGCCAATCATGGCGAACCCGATCACAGTGGGGCTCTACCGGAATTAATGCGCGAAATCCCGAATACCCCTATTTATTGTACCGCCAATGCCATTAAATCCTTAAAAGGCCAGTACCATCAAGATTGGAACTTCATACCGGTCAAAACAGGCGACAAATTAAGCCTCGGGTCCAAAGAGTTTATTTTTATTGAGGCAAGAATGCTCCATTGGCCTGATACTATGTTCACCTACTTGACCGGCGATAATATCCTTTTCAGTAATGATGGCTTTGGTCAGCACTTAGCATCTGAACACATGTTCAATGACCTAGTTGATCAATCCCAATTATATCACGAAGCTCAAAAATATTATGCCAACATTTTAACTCCGTTCAGCAAAATGGTTGAAAACAAAATCACTGAAATCTTAAGCTTTAACCTGCCTGTCGATATGATTTGCCCAAGTCATGGCCTCATCTGGCGTGATAATCCCTTGCAAATTGTTAACAAGTATATGGAATGGGCGAAGGCTTACCAAGAAAATCAAATTACCATCATTTACGATACTATGTGGAACAGTACTCGGCAAATGGCCGAAAAAATAGCTGCTGGTATAAGATTGAGTGATACAGATGTTACAGTTAAATTGTTTAATTGCAATTCAACCCATGGTGATAAAAACGACATCATTGCAGAAGTCTTCAAATCCAAGGCCATACTCGTCGGTTCACCGACCATTAATAAAGGGGTATCTTATGCCGTCGCAGGAATACTAGAAATGATCAAAGGATTATCGTTTAAAAATAAAAAGGGCGCCGCCTTTGGTAGTTATGGTTGGAGTGGTGAAGGTAACAAACTTATTTCTACGGAATTAGAACACAGCGGGTTTGAGTTACTCAACGAAGGACTAAAGGTAACTTGGAACCCTGACGACGAGAGCTTCAATAAATGTCTGGATTTTGGACAAAGCATTGGACAAGCACTCAAATAATTCAGATACGGTATCAAAGTGAACTCGATCAATTAAATTTGAACATCGAGACTTCGGTGGGAGTACCCCTAAATAAAGCAGGAGAAGCGTTATAAATGCTCCTCCTGCTTTTTAGCTTTCCATTGTTATTTACGTGAGTGCTACTGGTTCGCCTGATTACCGCTAATTGTAAGGAAACTAGCGCATCTCAAATGTTTCGCAATCTGTGGCCTCGGTTGATGTTGCCTGGGTGTGATGTTTTATTACTTGGATACTTGATGCTGTACATACCTTAGCTTGTTCATTGTACTTACATTCATTGACATTGCATTTTACTTCAGGACTTTGCATTTTATCACCTCCGAGTTGATATTAGACTACCAGTCTAGATTAACCCAATCACATTATTTTTATCCAAGCTAATCAATGAAAACCTCCTAAACATGTCTGAGTGCGTCGATTGGATTTAATCTACTCGCTTTTCTTGCTGGAGCGAACCCGAAGATGATACCTACCACAGCCGAAAAGCCGACCGCTAGGAGGATGGTCCAGGCTGTAATTGTAAACGTAAATTTCATAATGACAGCCGCTATTAAGGCGACTAATATCCCTAGAATCAATCCCAAGACACCGCCAAATAAGGAAATAAAGATGGACTCAATCAAAAACTGTAATTGGATTTGGGCGGGCTCTGCCCCTAACGCCTTCCTCAGTCCTATTTCTGTGGTGCGTTCCGTCACGGAGACAAGCATCATATTCATAATTCCGATTCCTCCGACCAGCAGTGATATGGAGGCGATACCCGCCAGTAAAAGTGTCAGCATCCCGGTTATATTACCAATCACATCAATCATATTCTGCATATTGATCACATTGAAGGTGTTTTCACGGTAGTTAAAGGCAGAATTTAAAATGGTGGTCACATCATTAATAATACTCTCGGACTGGTTAGCATCACTCATATACACATCAACATTAGTGATGTTCCTGACTCCCAGCGTTTTCATAGCCGAGGTGTAGGGCATCATGACAATATCGTTGGTCGAACCCGTGATCGAACCACTCGTCGTTTTCAACAAGCCAACAATTGTCACGGTGTTGCCATGGATCAAAAATTGCTGGCCAATCGGGTCACTACCGAAAAACAGCTCTTTGGCAAGATCGCTACCGATGACTGCGATTTGATTTTTGTTGATGACATCTAGACTATTGACCCCTCGCCCTCTTGCTAAGAGATCCATTTCTCGTTTGAAGTAAACATCGTTTTTACCTTGCACAGAAACGCCTGTTTTCACCTTGCTATTATATACAAGAGTGGTCATGGCCGAAACAGTCGGCGAAACCCCACTGACATTCTTAACCCGCGAAAGCTGCTCTATGTCTTTTTCACTCAGTCCTTGCTTTAACCGCGTACCCATGGCTTGAATGGTGATTTTATCAGCACCCAGCGAGGATATCTGGCTTGTAATGCTTCCCGTCGCACCCTGTACAATGGTAATCAAAGCAATGATTGAGGCTACCCCGATTAGCACACCCAGTACCGTTAAAAAGGAACGCAATTTGTTGTGGATAATATTGCTCCAAGCCATTTTCATGCATTCTTTCAGCATTCGTTCACTACCCCCTCGCAGATTCGTCCGTCAAGGATATTCACGACTCTTTCTGAATACTTGGCGATATTCGTATCATGAGTGATCATAATAATCGTACGTCCTTCATCATTTAGCTCTTTAAATAGCTGCATAATCTGTTGCCCGGTCTTTTGGTCAAGTGCACCGGTGGGTTCGTCTGCCAGCAAGATCGTCGGTTCGGTCACAACAGACCGTGCAATGGCGACACGTTGTTGTTGTCCACCCGAGAGCTGGTTCGGATAGTTGTTCATTTTTTCAGCTAGGCCGACGCGTTCAAGGATGGCAGTAGCTCGTTTTTGGCGATTTTCTGACGATACTCCAGCATAAATCATGGGCAGTTCGACGTTTTCGAGGGCATTCAATCTAAGCAAAAGTTGAAAGTTCTGAAACACGAAACCGATTTCACGATTGCGTATTCGAGCTAACTCCTTCTCGTCTAGATCGGCAACATCCTGATTAGCCAGAATATATTTTCCACTCGTCGGCACATCAAGACAGCCAATGATATTCATAAGGGTGGATTTTCCAGAACCGGAGGGTCCTAGAATTGAGACAAACTCCCCCTCGTTAATTTTTAGATTGACATGATCAAGCACCACAAGCTCTTCAGCATCTAAATAGTAGCATTTGACAATGTCTTGCATCGTTAAGATTTCGTTCATTGTCCCGTGCCCCCTCCAGAGCTTCCTTGTGGTGTTCCTTGAGGGCTTCCTTGAGAGCCTCCTTGAGGATTTTCGTTGGTGTTTCTCCTCATTTCCGAACCCGGACCAAACCCTGTGGGCTTGGCGACCGGCGGAACTAAAATGATGTCATTTGCTGTCACGCCGCTTTTTATCTCTGCGTGGACCCCATCATTAAGTCCTACGGTTATCCCGCCAGTTTTGGGCGCCTTATTGCTGTCCTTGATCAAAACATACGGGCTGTTATTAGCGTCAAACTGTATTGCAGACATTGGAAGTAGAACCGCATTAGATACACTCTGATTCTTGATCTTTGCCTCTGCTGACATGCCCACACGCAAGTTGCTATCCTGGGGTAGCGAAATGGTCGCCGTAAAATTAGTAACCCCGTTTGCATAGTCGCCCTCTTTAGACACCGCCGTGATTTTTCCTGTAACATCTTTTTTAGAGGAATGAATGGTCACGTTAGCCTCCTTGCCCTCTGAGACAGCGGACAAATCATATTCATCCACCTGTACCTTCAGTTGCAAATCTGAGTAATCAACAATCTCGATTAGCTTTGTGCCGGGCATAAGCTGGGCATTTTCCTCTGCGTAAATGTTAGTAACGTCTCCTGCTAGCTTCGGCTTAATCTCCCCGCCCACGATGGTCGTCATTAAAACTGTATCCGCTGTAACTTTCTGCCCCGCTTCTACCTTAATTGCTTTGATTTGCATAGCCTTATCTGCAAGAACTGTCTGCCTGTTTTTGGCCTCTAGGCTGCCAGAAAAGCTGTAACTGGTGGCTAAATTGCCGGTCGTAGCTTGAACTTCGGTATAGTTTGTTTTTTTGGGCAAAGCATACAGTGTAATACCTGCTGCGACTGCCAATAGGCCTATGATTGACCAGATAATGACCTTTTTATTGCCCGTTTTTTTATTTCTCATGATCTTCCCTCATTTTTACTTCGTTTTAAGAAGTTTGCCTCTTAATTGTGGTAATATACCCTGCAACAAGCCTGCGATTTTGGTTTTTGCAAGATTTCTCGATAGCCAGCGAGTGAGGATAGTACGTCTAATCGCTCTTTCAGTTCCCTCACTTTTCCCTGACCTACTCGCGATCGCACTCCATAGCAACAATCTATTTTTCAGGTTACTAAAAGGGTTCCCTCTACTTAAAGTCGACGCAATACTATAATTCTAATTAAAACTTTATATTCGATAAAAATGACCATAACTTGATAATTATCAAGTTATGGTCATTTGTTTTATGGCATAATGAAAGTGAATTTAATCCCTCAGTATGCGCAGGGGACTTAGTCAACCTCTTTGTCGGAAAGGAGCAGCACGCTTGCTTAATCCAATTCTATTATTTATCCTCGCTGGTTTAGCGGAAATAGGGGGAGGTTATCTGATCAGAAAGTTCCTGATACTTATGATTGGATTGGAACTGCTATTTGTCTGGCCGTCGTATCAATCATGTTGTGGGCTCCGTGTCAGTGATATATTCCCCTATTCGTCTTCATCCGCCCCCTTCATATAAGTGCAATAGGGCTATCTTCTGTTTGAATTATTTGGTATATCATCCGCAGCTATCCGAACTTTGACTACATGATTAAATAACCCATGTGAATTAAGTCATAAAACTCACCAGATACGAACATCCCTCTACTGATAACTCCCTCACACATAAACCCATGCTTCTCATAAAGATGAACCGCCTTACTGTTATCACTTCTAACCATAAGGTTAATCTTCCGGACAACCTTTGATACTTTTGCCCACTCGAACATTTCTACGATCATGGCGTTGCCAATCCCTAGTCCCCAGTACTCTTTTAACACCGAAACCCCGAACTCTCCGGCATGCTCGTTCCGTGGTCTCGGACCACCTCGAAAATTTAAACAGCTCACCAGTACGTTGTCGACTTCGGCCACGAGCATGACCTTGTTCTGGGCTTTAATGCTTTCTTCAATCATTTTTTCCTCTTCATCAACTGTCACTGTCAATTCACCTGGTCCGAAGGTTAAATACTCTGACTCGAAGGGAATCTTCTCTAAATATTGAATAATACGAGCTGCATCGTCTCTAACAGCATCTCGAATAGACAAAACTTGACCGTTGCTAAGCCGAACAGACTTCATCTAGAAAACCTCCTGCTAAACTTCTTTGTACTGCCGAGTGCTATTTATCGGATAAGATTATTCATTCTCAATCCTTACGCACAGGCTTGCTCAGTGCGCCCCCAAGTAGGTATCTGATAGCGCTAACACTTCTCCACCTGCATTGCCATTTCAAAAAACTTACTTTGCCTTAATAGTGCTGAAGAAAACAGTTCCTAGAATCACAATTCCACCCAAGATTTCTCGTAAGGTCGGTAGTTCCCTTAGTAGGAATATTGCAAAGAGTATACCGTAAACTGGCTCAAGGCTGGAAATAATTCCGGCCGTTTGTGTTTTGAGATTTTTCAAACTGTTTATGAAGAGCAAATGAGAAATCGCGGTAAAAACTACGCCTAATAATACAAGTAATAATATATCCTTAAGATTAAAAATTGGTCTCTGGAAAAAATAAAAAGGTATCAGGACAAGCGTTGCAATAAATTGTTCATAAAAAGCGATCACAAAGCTGGAGTAGTCTTTGACAAATTTTCTGTTTAACATCGATAAAATTGCATAGGTGAGTCCGGATACGATTCCCCAGGTCACCCCTTGAGTTAAATTATTCCCCAATTCGAACGTTGGAATCACTAGCACTACGCCTAATAAGGTTACCACTGCAATCAAAATATTGGACAATTTGATTTCTTCTTTGAAAAAAAATGGCTCCAAAAAAGTGGCAAACACAGGGAACGTTGAAAAAGTTAGTAATCCTATTGCCACGGTAGACACTTGAATCGATTTGAAAAAAGCACTCCAATGAAGCGCCAAAATTAAACCCATCAGTATCAAATACAAATAATGCTTCTTGTCTTTTAATTTCATATCCTTCTTAAAATAAACAATTAAAATTAATAAAAAAACACTGGAAAAGAAAACCCTCCCAAGAACAATGATTGTCGGTGAAAGTGTTAGTAATTTCCCGAATAACCCTGATAAACCAAATAACAGTACTGCCAAATGGATTTCCACTAAACTCTTAGTTTTCGCATGCATATTTTACCCTCTCATTGAATCAATCCATACGATTCGATTACTATGTCCAAATCTTATGGGGTGGCATTTATAGTGCGCCCCAGTGCGTTGGGCGAGTGAGAGTCGAAGGTAACTTCGTGCTAACATCCCCCTTCGCTGCGTCGATTTGCGCTTGGGTGAGAAAAATACTCTTGGTAAGATCGGCTCCTCTGAGGTCAGTATCTCGGAAATCAGCCCCGATGAAATCAGTCCCAGTCAGGTCGGTTCCACGTAGGTCAGCTGCAATAAGGTAAGCACCTCTCAAATTGGCTCCTCTGAGGTCAATTCTTCTGAGGTCTGCAGCAATAAGTTCGGCTCCTTGAGTGAAGGTCTTCTGACGCCCCGAATGAGCCTTTTGCCCGAGTCGAGCCTCGACGCGCACTAATTCACTGGTCTTTAGGAGCAGAGTATTAACTCCTGCTCGGTGTTCTGCCACGTCCAATTCCAGGAGAGAGTCAGGGCTGAGGTGAGTGAGGTGTTCCGTCTCGTCAATGAGGGTACTGAGCGTTTTAGTCAAACTTAATTATAATATCGACCACTTCTGGTGTGTTTCCCAGACGGATCGGGGGTCCCCAGGTTCCGTAGCCTGACGACACAATGAGTTGAAAATTTCCCTTGCGTAGTAATCCCCAGTCGTCTTCAAAAATCCGGCTCGTTATATAGTGAACGGGGAACATTTGTCCCGCGTGGGTATGCCCAGACAATTGTAAATCAACCCCTTGCTCAACTGGTTCGGATAATTGAGAGGGTTGGTGGTCCATTACGATAATTGGCAGAGAACGGTCTAGTCCTTGCATTAGGGTTTTCAAGTCTTGTCTCGGGCCTCCGTTATAACGCGCCCCTGAGCGATCATCTCGCCCAATAAGATTAATACCTCCAGCTATTGTCAGTGAGCTATCCCTTAATACCTTTACCCCTGCCTCACCCAAGTATTTAATCGCTTCGACAGCATTACCACCAAAATACTCATGGTTTCCCAGTACCGCGAATACACCATATGGGGCTCTTAATGTCCCAAAAGTATCAGACACTTGTTGTTTATTGGACGATTCAATATTTTCATCGAACACATCTCCCGCAAATAGAATCAAGTCAGGTTTTAGATCATTCACCATTTTGACCATCTTCGTGAGATTTCCGTTATGCACGATCGTTCCTAAATGGATATCTGAAACCATGACCACATGCAACTGTTTTAGGGGCCCCGCTTGTTTAGAGATTGTCAAATCGTAATGCTTCACTTGGGGATGGCGGGCATTCCAGGCTCCGTAACTTACAATACCAAGAACCAATAGAGCAACAGCTAATCCCAACGCAGGATTTATGTTCTTTTTTACCTCCGCCGGTACTAGTCGTAGCCACCGGTCAAGTAATCGAAGTATGTCTAAGGCCGTAATCACCAATAAAAAATACCACATAAAAGCTAACCAATAAGCCCCAATGATCGTCAGCCCTTCAAAGAGCGCCGTGGGAAGAAATTTCTGGCTAAACCGACTGACTATGAAGGAGAAGGAGAGTAGCAAAAAGAGCGGCCAATACACTTTGGAACTTAAGAACGGCACAAAACTAAATAATGCTTGCCATCCCCTCAGTCCAATGTAAAAATTAAGACCACCAAAAATTAAAAAAATAACACTAACAACTATAATAGTAACAGGGTTTATCATTTATGGGGTTACCTCCAACTTTCAACGGAATGCAAAGAAGTTTTTTCATCTAGAGGTTATTATATAACTTTTTCCAGTTAACGTCACATACCTAAATATTGTTTCATTTATTGTCAAACTAATTCCCTCCACACAATTGAATGTTTAGCACATCGTCGATATTACCGCAGTAAGCGTAGGCCGCTGACGATGACGAGGATAGTACTCCCTTCGTGTCCGATCACGCCTAGGGGCAGATTGATACTCCCGAAGAAATTCGACAAGATAAGTGAGAGCATGACGACAACGGCAAAGAGCACATTTTGTTTAACCACCCTCGTCGTGCGACGCCCTAAGGCAATGGCATAAGAGACCTTCGAAAGATCATCCGCCATAAGGACGACATTAGCCGTTTCTAGCGCTACATCCGTTCCAGCAGCACCCATCGCGATACCCACAGACGAAACCGCTAAAGCTGGTGCATCGTTAACACCGTCGCCAACCATGGCTACTTTGCCATACTCTCCTAATTTCTTGATAATCTCTACTTTCTGTTCCGGCAGTAATTCGGAATAGACTTGATCAACGCCGACCTGCTCCCCCATGATTTGCGCGGTTGAAGCGCTGTCACCAGTCAACATAACAACCTTAATCCCCATTTGCTTTAGTCGTTCGATCGATTCTTTCGCGTGTGGTCGCAGGGTGTCTTGAACTGCTAAGACACCGATTCGTTCCTTTCCCACCTGAACAAAGATGACGGTATTTCCTTGCTTCTCCAGATCTCGGACAGCGTTCATTTCCTCTGTGGGCAATGTTTGTCCTTCGCTCAGATCAAGTTTCCCGATTCGATACTCCTGGCCCTCGACGATGCCATGTACCCCAAACCCAGGCACCGCTTCCAGTTTTGAAGCCGTGCAAAGCTGGAGGCTCTTCTCGTTTGCTGCACGCATTATCGCCTTAGCTATCGGGTGTTCTGACCATGCTTCTAAAGAAGCGGCGATGCGTAAGACCTCATTTTCTGTATAGTTTCCAAACGGTAGCACCTGAGTAATTCTCGGTATTCCTTCGGTGAGAGTTCCGGTTTTGTCAAACGCTACGACGCTGACGTCACCGATCGTTTCTAAATAGACGCCTCCTTTAAATAAGATACCGTGGCGTGCTCCATTAGATATTCCGGATAAAACCGCAGGCATGATGGAGGAAACCAGAGCGCAGGGCGAGGCTACGACGAGAAAGATCATCGCTTTGTAAATTGTCTCATCCCAGGACCACCCTAAGACAAAGGGTGGCACGACTGAGATTAAAATTGCACCAATGATCACAATCTTCGCATAAATACGTTCAAAACGCTCCATAAATAATTGACTAGGGGGTCTTTCACTTTGCGCTTCCTGAACGAGATGGATTATTCTAGCCAGCAGCGTTACCTCAGCTGGTTTGGTCATTTCGATAACCAAGGCCCCTTGTCCGTTCATGGTTCCGGCAAAAACCTCGTCCCCTGGGGATTTGTCCATGGGCATCGATTCTCCCGTTATCGATGCCTGATTCACAGCAGAATATCCCTCACTTATAATTCCATCCGCCGCAATCCTTTCTCCTGGCCTCACCAACAAGCGATCGCCAAGCTCCAGTTCTTGGACTCGAACTCGCTTTTCTACGTTTCCTTGTAACACTATCGCCTCTTCTGGACGTAGTTTCATGATGGACTTAATCTCATCATTAGTTCGCTCCAGAGTATATCCTTCTAGGGCACCACTGAGGGAAAAAATAAAAATTAAAATCGCCCCATCTGCCCAATATCCGATACTAGCTGCACCAATCGCCGCAACGACCATAAGCAAATCGACGTCTAAGTCTTTTTCATTAATCAGGGTTTGGAAGCCTTCCCAGGCTTTCTGATACCCACCTATGGCATAGGCCAAAATGTAAAAAGGAACTTCCAGTCCAGAATATCCATATCTGCCAGAAAGCCAAGCTAGGATAATAAAGTTTAAGCACAGGAGGGTAACAATCAATCCTTTGTGCTTCGACCAAAGATTATTCCAAGATTCATTCATATCAATTCTCCTCTTATGCTTCTTCTCACATGACAGAACTAACTATATGTACCCTTTAATCACCAAGCAATTATCCAATTGATTCATACATGAGACCCCACACTCAAAAAGTTTCAGTATTGATCTTCTTCAAAGTTTTTAAAAATTGCTTAATTTCATCGTCACTTAGAACAGACGTCATCTGCTGTGTCAGACGTAAATGAAAATCATGATGTTCCTCAAAAGCGTTCTTTCCAATATCCGTCAAACTGATAAGGTTAACGCGTCTATCTTCCTTTGTCGATTCGCGGTAGGCGAGATTCTTCTTTTCCAAACGATCTACTGTTACCGTGGTAGTTCCTGTCGTAACCCCCAGCTTATGTGCCAAACCTTTCATATTGATTCTTTCATGTTCACCAAGAACCTCTAAGGCATGCGCCTCCGAAACCGTTAGTTCACTGGATCGTACAATTGAATTTTCCCATGAGGAAAACCCATTAAAAAACGCCAAGAGTTCATGGGTCAACTCTTCATTAATCGTCACTAAAACTCCTCCTTTAAATATTATAGGCACTCATAATATATTAGTATCATATTGTTTGATGTTCCAAGTATATGATAGCAAAAATTCTCTTCTTTGACAAGGGGGGATGTCAACGACTGGCTCCATAAGTAAATTACAATTTGGATATCCCTAACAAAAATTCTACCAATGGCAGACTAGTGTATGAACTGACAAAGAGAAGTATGATAGAATAAATGGACACTTCAGGACGAAGGAGAACGATCGATGGAAAAGTTAACATTTACCATGGAAAATTATCTAGAAGCTATCTATGAGCTGTCTACAGACGGAACAGGAGCACGAATATCTGATATTGCTGAACGTTTAGGCGTAACAAAGGCAAGCGCCAACAGTGCCATGTCCACGCTTTCAGAAAAGGGTATGATCATAAACGAAAAATATAGAGAAATATTTCTTACTTCCGCTGGACGAGAGTTTGCCGAGTTTACCTCAAATAAACATCATGTTATCCAGCAGTTTCTTATAAACATTCTAAAGGTAGATGCGGTCATTGCAGACAAGGACGCTTGTGCGATTGAGCATGTCATTAGCAACGATTCAATTTATGCTATGCAAGAGTTTATCCTTGAACACTCCCCCGATAAATAGAAAAACCTTCTCCAATATTTAAATCATATTGGAGAAGGTTTTTTGCTATTTAGGTGGGTGCATTTCTGAGCATTCGGAGTATTCTGAGCATCCGGAGGACCCGGAGCATCCGCTGCATCCAGAACACTTGACACCCCTTTTTTTATCCCTAACAATTTTATTTATGGCAAGTGCCACGATTGCAGCTACTATAGCAAGAACTATAAAATCAACTGTACTCATACTTTCACCGACCTCATTCCGGCAGATATTTGTGCGCTTTTACTGCCTTTTCTCATTAAGTAGGCAACATATCCTACTATAATCGCCACAGCGATTAGTCCTCCAATAAATCCTTCGCCTAATGTACCCGTAGTTATTAAAGTCCCTACCTGATATACAACGAAAGCTATTGTATATCCCATACCCATCTGGAAACCAACAGCGCCCCAAAGCCACTTAGACGATTCCAGTTCAGACCTCATGGCACCGATCGCCGCAAAGCATGGTGGTGTAAAGAGGTTAAATACCAGATAAGAAAGTGCGGCTACTGCACTAATACCGAATATCGCACTTACTTCCGTACTGCCGCCAACAAGTGCTAATTCTTCAACATCGATAAAGTTCGTGATACTAAAGGCAACAGCTAGGGTTCCGACGACATTTTCTTTGGCGATAAATCCTGTTACTGCCGCTGCTGCAAACTGCCACAGACCAAAGCCCAGGGGTACAAATAGTATCGCTAAGGGTGATGCAATGCTTGCTAAGATACTTGTCTGCGGCGCATTCTCTGCAACTACTTGTAATTGCCAGTTGAACGTTTGTAATATTTGAACCACAGCGTTACAAACCAGAATAATTGTACCTGCTTTAATAATGAATGCTTTTGCTCTCATTAACACGGATACAGCTGCTCTCTTGAGACTTGGCCATCTGTATTCAGGAAGCTCCATTATGAAATATGACCTAGAATAATCTCCGGTAATTCTTCTGATGATTAATGCACTCATAATTATTACGATAATTCCAAGGAAGTACATCGAAGTTCCAACCCAGCTATTGTCGTTAAAGAAAACACCAGCGAAAAGTGCAATTATTGGTAGTTTTGCACCACAAGGCATAAATGGAGTTAACATCGCAGTAGTGCGTCTTTGTCTTTCATTCTTAATGGTTCTTGTTGCCATAACTCCGGGTATACCACAACCGGTACCAATAATCATAGGAATGATAGATCTACCTGATAATCCGACCTTTTTAAAGAATCTATCCAAAACAATCGCTACTCGAGCCATATATCCACTGTCTTCCAAGAGTGCTAAGCAGAAAAACAGCACCATAATCAGTGGTAGGAATCCAATGACAGCACCAACACCGCCAATGATACCATCAAGCAGTAAGGCAGCAACGACCGGATTTACGTTTTCGCCTAGCAGGGAGGCTACACCTTCGTACAATAAGTCTATCCATCCGACAAAGATATCTGCAAACAAGGGTCCAATCCATGTCTGAGAGATCGAAAACACAAGCCAGATTATTACTACAAAGATCGGAATCCCCAGCCATTTGTGAGCTATTATCCTATCGGCCTTGTCTTGAAAGGTTTGCTTTTCCGAGCTTACCTTTCTTCTCTCGACATCCGTAACAACATTGTTGATAAACGCATATCGTTTAATATCAGCTTTTTCAAAGTCCTCCTTTGTTATAGCTTTTTTTGTAACTCCAATGTTAGGGATTTGCTTTTTATTTGACTTACCAAGCGTTATTACAGCATCCATCAGTTCAAGCAACCCATTATTTGCTGATTCTGTCGATACGGTTACGAAAACGGGGCATTTAAGTGCATCACTCAATGCCGGAACATCTATAGTGTTGCCCTTTTGATCTGTCAAATCACTCTTATTTAGTGCGATGACGACGGGTATACCCAGCTCCAGTAATTGTGTAGTAAAATACAAACTTCTGCTTATATTTGTTGAGTCAACAATGTTGATGATAACATCAGGCTTTTCGTTTTGGATAAAGTCTCTGGTTACCGACTCTTCGCTCGTGTATGGCGACATGGAGTATGCGCCGGGTAAGTCCACCACAACCAGGCCTTCATTCCTAGGGTTAAGGCTCTGTTTAACATCACCTTCCTTCTTCTCTACGGTAACGCCGGGCCAATTTCCTACATGCTCGATTTTACCCGTAATAGCATTAAACATTGTTGTTTTTCCGCTATTCGGGTTTCCTGCTAAAGCAATTTTCATGAGATCCCCCTCCAAATAGTTAGTTTAATCTAACTTTTTATTCAAGTTTTAATAGTTAGCATAGTCTAACTTTTTATCCAACAACGCCCTAACGATAATGGTATAAATAAGATAATTTATACCATTATGGCGTTTGCTAAATCCTCGTCTATACTGTACCTTGCATCTTTGATGTTAACTATATAGTTAGATGCCAATTTTGAGATAATAGTAACTCTTTCACCAGGGTAACAACCGAGCGTAAATAGAAACTCACGAATATCATCATAATCAGTTTTAACACAATTCACAGTATACGGAGTATTTAACTGTCCGTTTGATAATGACATCATATATACCTCCTTGTAAGTTAGAGATAGCGAGTCCTTTATTAGAGGTAGCCTTAATCCTTTAACAATTATGTTTAAGTTTTCGGTTAAAGGCATTACTTCTGCTCCTTGATCTCTTGCTTTATTTTAGCTCTATTGAGAATGAAAGTCAATACTAATTATTGTGATGTCTTTTAACCGCCTAACCGATTTAACTTGTCACAATCTTGAATGTTAAAATCCAACCGAACTCTCACGCTACTACTGTCTATGGATAAAAGGAGCTGAAAATATTCTGACCTTCTTATGCACGATTCAAGAAGCATAATCTCACATATCTATGAGCTCCTTTTCGGTTCCCCAAGAGAAAACTTTAAGCTATCCCCTCTACCCAGATCCATTTCAAACCCTGCCGCCTGAATCCTTCGCTCTATGCAATACCGGCAATCTTCCGGTAAATCATCCCCACAAATCTTGTTTTCGTAAAGTGCGTATTGTTTTCTTACTGACGTTGGAGTAATAATGGGCATTACAACATTGGCACCCGCTTTCAAGGCAAGCTCTCTGCCCTGCGGATGCAGGGTACCAAGCGCTGTCGTGGCAGGAATAAGACTCCTTGGAATAAGTAGCCGCGCCAGTGCCACCATCACCAACGTATCTTCAAGCGTCCCTCCCTTTTCTGTACCTAAAGGTGTCTCACTGTGAGGAATAAACGGCCCGATGCCGATCATGTCCGGACTGAGTTCTCTCAAATATCGCAAGTCCTCTGCCAAATCAGCAAATGTTTGTCCTGGAAGCCCCACCATAAACCCTGCTCCCACTTGATAGCCAATGTCCTTCAAAGCGCCCAAACAAGCCTGTCGATCCTCGAAGCGCATCGTCGGGTGCAATTTTTCATACAGGTCTTTCGAAGCCGTTTCGTGACGCATCAAAAATCGATCTGCCCCGAGGTCAAAGAGATTTTGATAGGTTTCCACTCTTCGTTCGCCGATCGATAGCGTGATGGCTACCTCTGGATAACATTTTTTGATCTCTTGAACCAGAGCACCGAGAATCTCATCTGTATACCATAGGTCTTCACCACTTTGTAAAACAAACGTCCGATAGCCTAAATCGTACGCTATATCACAGCAACCTAGGATTTCTGTTGGGGTTAACCGATAACGTTCCACTTTAGCATTCGAAGCTCGGATTCCACAGTACAGGCAATCCTGCCGACAAAAATTTGAAAACTCGATAAGTCCTCTCAAAAACACTTTATTCCCATAATATTTCTGTTTTGTCTTTAGCGCATAGCTATATAAAACCTCTCTGAACTCAGGAGTTATATTATCTAAGAGATATATTATTTCTACTTTTGTGAGACTGTTGGTTTTATAGACTTTCTCTAATAAATCGTGCATGTCAATCACAGAACACTCCCTCCATTCCCAGTTATCTATAATATGAACATCTCATCCCTAGTAAACAAGGGAAGGTTCGGGTTTCAGTCTTCTTCCAGTAACATCTTAGCTAAGGGGAATGGTTCGAGTGCTCTCGGCAATAATCCTTGAACATAGGCGATGAGAATACCGTAGTTTACAATTGGAACGCAATGATATTTTGCACTTTCCACTCTGCTGAGCATCCCTGTCCTATTCATCATACAGGCTCCACAGTGAACAATAAGGGCATATTTCTTGACGTCTTCCGTGAAGGTAGCTCCAGCAGAGAATTCAAACTCTAACTGCTTACCGGTTCTCTGACGTATCCACCTGGGTATCTTCACACTGCCTATATCATCCGATTGCTTGTGATGTGTGCACCCTTCTGCTATTAACACCTTGTCCCCGTCCTTAAGCTTGTCGACCGCCTTAGCACCTTTAATAAATTCTGGTAGATCTCCCTTTTGTCTGGCAAATAGGATTGAAAAAGAGGTCATTAAAATATCTTTAGGGGTATCAGCAGCAACCTTCAAAAACACTTGAGAATCGGTTATGACCAGCTTCGGTTTCCTTACGAGATTACTTAAGGTTTCTCTGAGTTCATATTCCTTAGTCACTATCGCCATGGCATCACTTTCTAGTATATCTCTTATAGTCTGCTGTTGAGGAAGGATAAGTCTTCCCTTAGGCGCTGCTTTATCAATTGGAGTAACAAGCACCACAAAATCACCAGGGTTAATTAAATCTCCAACAATTTTAAACTTATCTTCATCCTCTGGAATAACTGAGATGATGGCATCCTTTAACTCTTTAATGCCCTGCTTCTTAAGCGCTGACACGGCAACAACGGGGGTGTTTAGTTCTTCTTGAAGACTAATTGCTATTCTTTGATGGTTATCGTTTCTCTTTTCGTTTTCGTTTTTAAGAGTATCCATCTTATTTAAAACCACGATAAGCGGTTTCTTCTTTTCCTTAAATTTATTAATAATAACCTGATCCTCGTTACTAATCCCCACTTTGATATCGACGATCAGCAGGGCCACATCAGCAATATCAAGAACCTCTAAGGTCTTCTTGATTCTGAGTTCTCCTAATTCTCCCACATCATCTAGTCCAGCGGTATCAATGATCACACATGGTCCTATAGGCAATATCTCCATTGCTTTAAACACCGGGTCAGTCGTTGTACCTTTCACTTCTGAAACTATCGCTGTCTCCTGTCCTGTGATGGCATTGATCACGCTGGATTTTCCGGCATTTCTCTTGCCAAATAACGCTAAATGTATTCTCACGCCTCTTGGCGTTTCATTTAAGCTCATGTAAATCCCTCCACCATACAATCACTTTTCCAGCACTCTACGAATGCCTGAAACTCCTGAAATCCCAGGTATGCCTGGTTTTGTTACTTCAAACGGATTCAAGATCTCCTCAATCCTGGAATCTGTAAATATATTTTCTTCTTTTAGTACATTTCTTATTGTCTTATCCTCTCGTAACGCTTTTCTTGCTATAAGGGCAGCTTGATCATACCCAATATGATGAACTAAAGCTGCTGCCAGTACCACAGACTTTTCAAGATTCTCTTGACATCTATCTCGATTGGGAGTAATTCCTTCAATGCACTTTTCCCTAAATATTGTGACTCCATTATTTAGAAGCTCTAGTGATTCAAGCAGGCTTTCCGCAATGAGGGGTATAAAGGCATTGAGTTCAAGCTGACCTGAAGAGGCCGCCATAGTAATAGCATAGTCATTGGCCATGACTCTCATGGCAACTTGGCCAATCATCTCCGGAATGACGGGGTTAACCTTTCCCGGCATAATTGTTGAACCAGCCTGCATCTGAGGAAGTTCTATTTCACCAAATCCTCCCTTAGGACCAGACGCTAACAATCTTAAATCATTAGATATCTTCAAAAGGTTCGTACTGCAAGCCTTTAAGAGACCTGAAACCTCTACAAATACGTCATTATTTTGGGTTATATCCATCGGATAGTCGGACCTAGCTAACCCTAATCCGGTCAATTCCTGAATAGTATCTGTGATCATAAAGATATATTTTTGAGAGGCATTGATTCCTGTACCGATTGCAGTCCCGCCCAGATTAATCTGCCTCAAACGCTCTTCTACCTTGTAAACTCTCCAACGGTCTCTTTCTATGGCCTTGGCATAAGCACCAAATTCCTGTCCGAGCATCATCGGCAAGGCATCCATAAGCTCTGTCCTGCCAAGTTTAATCACATCACTGAATTCATTTTCCTTTCCCTGCAGCGCTTCCTGAAGTTGCGCCAGAGAAAAACTTAGATTTCTCAGCATATGAATCGCAGCGATTCTCAGCGCTGTCGGATAAACATCATTGGTCGATTGCGACATGTTCACATCATTCAAAGGATGTACAACGTCATAATCCCCTTTGGTTCCACCTAGTATTTCAATAGCCCTGTTAGCTATGACCTCATTGACATTCATATTAGTCGAGGTACCTGCTCCCCCTTGAAAAGCGCTTACGACAAATTCTTGATTAAACTTCCCTTCAATAACTTCCTCACTTGCTCTAATGATGGCCTTTGCTTTATCCTCTGAGAGTTGCTTTAAGTCCTTATTCACCAAGGCTGCCGCTTTTTTGATCAAAGCAATCTCATAGATCAGCTTCAGATTGACATTTTTTGTCCCTAAATCAAAGTTTTCTTCGGCCCTTTTTGTGTTAATACCATAATAAGAAGTGTCCGGAATACATCTTTCTCCGATCGAATCTTTCTCAATTCTAAAGTTCACTTTATCCCCCCTGACGCAAACTGCATCCATGCGTGAGACTCCCACTTCTATAAGTTGAAATTTAGAACCTCAAATCTCGTTCTCCAGCTTCGATTCTCTTAAGTTTCTCGATGGCCGCTTTTCTAGTTGCCTCTTTAGGAATATCCTGAAGACCCTTTTCGATGACTTTTTCTCCTAATGCTTTGAGCTCATCATCGGCATAATCTATAAGAAATTCTCTAAAAGTAAGTAAGGCATTTGGTTGACAAACATTACCTATTTGTCCTGCTTTAGCTAAAACCATAAACCGGTCCCCAGTTCTTCCTTCTCGATAGCAGGCAGTACAATAGCTCGGTACATATCCAGTTTCACACAAACTTTTAATCACTTCCATTGGCGAACGATGATCTGCCACTTCAAATTGAGGTTTTTCAGCTGTTTTATTGATTCCATGTTCTTCTGAGTATCCGCCGACTCCTGCGCACGAACCCGCACTGAACTGTGAAATTCCTAGAGCTAAGACTTCTGCCCTAAATTCCGGTTCCTCTCTTGTGGATAAGATCATTCCGGTATAGGGAACAGCCAATCTCAAGACTGCAACTATTTTTTTAAAGTCATTATCCTCAACAAGATAGGGAAGTTCCTTAAGATCTACGCCCTCAGCTGCCCTAAGTCTTGGCACCGAGATTGTGTGTGGTCCAACCCCAAAGGCTTCCTCGAGATGTTCAGCATGCATAAGCATGGCTATGGTTTCGTATTTGTGGTCATATAAACCATATAACACGCCGACACCCACATCTCCAATTCCAGCTTCCATTGCCCTGTCCATGGCAGTAGTATGCCAATTGTAATTATGTTTAGGACCAGTTGGATGCATTTTTTCATAAACTTCTTGATTATATGTTTCCTGGAATAAAGTATAGGTGCCAATATCAGCAGCTTTTAATCGTCTATAATCCTCAACTGTCGTCGCGGCAACGTTGATATTAATTCGTCTTATACTTCCATTTTCAAACTTCAACGAGTAGATCTTCTGGATGCATTCAATTACATAATCCAAGGAGCAATTCACAGGGTCTTCTCCTGCCTCGATGACAATTCGCTTATGTCCTAATGATTCAAGGATTTTCACTTCCGCTTCTAACTGCTTCATCGTCAATTTGCTTCTCTTCAAACTCGTATTACAGGCCTGATATCCGCAGTATACACAGCCGTTGACACAATAACTACTAATATAAAGTGGTGCGAATAAAACGATTCGCTTGCCATAAATTGTCTCTTTAATCTCTTTTGCGGTCTTAAACATTTCCTCGAGAACCGTTTCATCCTTAATATTTAACAGAACGGCTGCTTCTCGATGCGTCAATCCTTGGCACGTCTTTGCCTTTTCGAGAATCACTCTTACATGATTTTTGTCCTTAGCTTTATATAATCCTTCTTCCATAGAAAGCTTAATTTCGTCATCAATAATGAAATCCTTCGCCAAATACTCTTTCACAGTCAGTCCTCCAATTTTTTATTTAATGCCGATTTAACATTGACCCCTTGAATTTTCCCTAATTTACCGGTCATCGCACTAATTTCATCCGTGGTTCCCTCCACAATTAAGGAGATTATCGATACTCCTCTCTCTGGACGAGGTATTCCCATTCTTCCAATTATGATGCCCGATAACTCGTGCAAGGTCTCGTTCACCCTATTAGCACTCTTAAATTCTTCAATAACTATGCCTATAACTCCGATTCTCTTCTCCATACATTTATTTCCTCCGCAATTGAAATAATTAAAAAAAGCCTTCTACAACAGTAAGAAGGCCTAAAGTGATTTAACCCTCTCCTTTTGCTCAGAATAATCCTTACAATCAGGTAACAGTTTTGTGGATCCACTGTGCCGGAAAGCCCCAGCACAGCAGATATATCCAATTGTTATATAAAATTTTGACTAAATTTTCTTTCGTCCAGTATAGCTGGTATGCAACAATTCAAGCGCTTTTTTTCCGTGTGGCTCGCCTAAATAGTCTTTATACAGACCTTTGATCGCCAGATTTTCATGTGACTTGCGCAAGGGCTTGGCGCGGTCTTCTCTGTAAATAGCAGCAGCTCGGGCTGCAAGAATCTCCATGTTGCCATGGTGATAGGGCTGTCCACCGCCCCCGATGCATCCACCCGGACAGGCCATAATCTCAATCACATCATAATTGATTTCCCCAGCTTGAATTTTTTCCAGAACACTACGGGCATTACCCAGGCCATGGATGACAGCAATCCGATAATCTCGTCCGGCAATCGGGATGACCGCTTCCTTGATCCCATCCATTCCCCGGAGAGCTTCAAATTCGACTTTCTCCAGAGTCTCACCAGTTAGTACCTCGTAGGCTGTGCGTAGGGCCGCTTCGAGGACTCCCCCAGTTGCTCCGAAAATCACGGCAGCACCGGTCGATTCTCCTAGCGGATGATCAAAATCTTGGTCTTTAAGGTGATCAAAATGAATGCTAGCTTCCCGGATCATGCGAGCAAGTTCGCGTGTGGTGATGACGATGTCTACATCCGCAGTTTCTGCACCTTGCGCAAGTTCAGGACGGGCTGCTTCGTACTTTTTGGCAACACAAGGCATTACCGAGACAACAGTAATGTTTTTGGGATCAAGGCCTAATGTTTTAGCGTAATAACTTTTGATGAGGACCCCTAACATTTCATGGGGGGACTTGCAGGTTGAAGGAATGTCTAAGAGATCTGGAAATTGATGCTCGAAGAATTTGACCCAAGCTGGACAGCAACTCGTGAGTAGAGGTAGACGTCCGCCATGTTGTATGCGGTGAACAAGCTCTGTTGCTTCCTCCATAATCGTCAGATCAGCCGCAAAATCCGTATCGAAGACACGGTCAAAGCCAAGTCGTCGAAGAGCAGCAACCATTTTTCCCGTAACAATCGTCCCTGGTTCTAAACCAAATCCTTCTCCAAGAGCAACGCGTACGGCTGGAGCAGTTTGTACAACGACAAATTGGTTAGGATCGTTAAGGGCTTTCCAAACTTTGTCGACTTGATCTAGCTCGACCAAAGCGCCGGTAGGGCAAACAGCGATACATTGTCCGCAAAATGTGCACGCGGTTTTGCTAAGCGGTAAATCAAAGGCGGTTTTAATCACCGTTTCAAAACCACGCCCCACAGCAGAGTATACGCCAACTGTCTGAACCTCATTACACATTGTTTCACAGCGTCGGCAGCGAATACATTTATTAGGATCTCGGACTATGGAGGAACTCGAATGGTCAATTTCAAACTCAGATTCTGCTCCTTCATAAGAAATATGACGTACGCCTAATTCCGCAGCGAGAGTTCTAAGGTCACAGTCCATATTTTTAGCGCAGGTTAAACAAGATTTAGGGTGGTCTGAAAGTAACAGCTCGACCATGGCCCGTCTGGCCTGGATGGCACGAAGAGAATCCGTTTTAACGACCATACCACTCGCTACTGGAGTTGAACAAGAGGAGGCTAAATTACGTCGCCCCTCAACTTCGACCACACATACCCGGCAGGAAGCGATGTTATTATTATAATGCATTTCATTGAGCTTTAGATAGCATAAAGTTGGAATATCAATGTTTATCGTTCGGGCGGCGTCTAAGATAGACATTCCCTCCGGTACTTTAAGGGATATGTCGTTGATGGTTAGCTGTATATCCATATGGAATCCTCCTTCATGGGTAACCTTAATGGTGGATAATGGCGCCGATGACACGGCATTGTTCCATGCAGGCCCCACATTTTAGGCAACGTTCTTGCTCGATAACGTGAATTTTCTTGAGTGTGCCAGTAATGCAATTCATAGGACATTTCTTGACGCAAAGGGTACAGCCCACGCATTTATCTGTAATTTCATATTTCAGCAAGCTCTTACATACGCCGGCTGGACAGGTTTTATCCACGATATGGGCGATGTATTCATCTCGGAAATACTTTATGGTAGAAAGGATCGGGTTGGGTGCACTTTGCCCAAGCCCACAGAGGGCGGTATCCTTGATGATATGGCACAGTTTCTCCATATTGTCCAAATCCTCTAAGGTCCCTTTGCCTTCTGTAATCTTCGTCAAGATTTCGTGGAGACGTTTGGTCCCAACACGGCAGGCGGTGCAACGACCACAGGATTCGTCCATTGTAAACTCTTGGAAGAATTTCGCAATATTAACCATGCAGTCTTCTTCATCTAAGACAATGAGACCACCTGAGCCCATCATCGAACCAATGGCTGTTAAAGACTCGTAATCAATGGGGGTATCTAAATATTTTGTTGGAATACATCCGCCAGAGGGACCACCTGTTTGTGCTGCTTTGAAGGTTTTGTGGTGCTTAATTCCCCCACCAATTTCAAAGATGATCTTCCGAAGAGTTGTTCCCATGGGGACTTCCACAAGCCCGACATTGTTGACTTTACCAGCTAAAGCAAAGACTTTTGTTCCTTTGCTTTTTTCCGTGCCGATTGAGGAGAACCAATCTGCTCCCTTTAAAATAATTGGGGGAATATTGGCCAAAGTTTCCACATTGTTGACACACGTTGGTTTACCCCACAGCCCCTTTTGGGCAGGAAATGGAGGTTTGACAGTAGGTTCTCCTCTGGCCCCCTCTATGGAATGGATCAGTGCCGTCTCTTCACCGCAGACAAAGGCCCCTGCCCCATATTTAAGTTCAATGTTAAAGGAGAAATCACTGCCCAAAATGTTTTTCCCAAGTAACCCGTATTCTCGAGCTTGAGCAATTGCAATTTTCAAACGATGAATGGCTGCAGGGTACTCTGCTCGGACATAGATAAATCCTTCGGAAGATCCGATTGCAGCGCCCGCGATGAGCATTGCCTCTAGGACGCTATGTGGGTCGCCTTCTAAGACGGAACGATCCATAAAGGCACCCGGATCCCCTTCATCTGCGTTACATATGATATAACGTTGATCCGCTTGGCTCTTACGCGTAAATTCCCATTTCAGGCCTGTTGGAAAGCCAGCTCCGCCACGTCCCCGTAGTCCACTTTCTTTAAGGACGTCAATGACCTCAATTGGAGTCATGCGGAAAAGAACTTTAGCTAAGGCTTGATAGCCATCAGCGGCAATGTATTCCAAGATATTTTCTGGTGCAATATAGCCCACATTACGTAAGGCAATGCGAAGTTGTCCATCATAAAAGGGAATGTTGGTGGCAAACCGTTCTTTAGTGTTCGGATCCATATAGAGAAGGCGTTCTACCTGCTTTCCCTGGACAAAGTGTTCTTCGACAATGGTTGCTACATCTTCAGCGGAAACCTCACAATAGGTTGCGTTATCGGGGTGAATTTCGATCATCGGACCCTTTTCACAAAAACCGAAACAGCCCGGTTGAAATACTTTTACTTGTTCAGATAATCCCAAGCGGTCCAGTTCTTCCTCTAAAAGGTCGGCAATTCGGGGACTACCTGAGGAATGGCAACCAGGCCCTCCACAGACCATAACATGTCTAACTAGGCCTTGAGCATTCTTGGTGCTAATGGATTGAGCAACGCGACGTGTTTCAATGAGCTTGAGGCTTTGGGCCTTTAAGGCATTTAATTCATCAGTATTTTTAAGTTTCATACGGCTTTTCCCTTCCTTCGGTGACGCTTCTTATCGTGGTTCGTGGTTCGTAGTTCGTGGTTCGTGGGTTCGAAGCCAAGGTTCAAATATTGAGCACGAGCAAATCGAACATGGAACTTCGTACATCGCGTAGGCTTAACTCTCCGGGCGGTACTTTGCCAGGACCTCGTTAATTTCCTGGGCCTCGTGCATGCGTCCATGGACTTTGCCATCAATAATCATGACTGGGGCTAAGCCACAGGCTCCAACACAGCGCAGTGTTTCTAAAGTGAACAGATTATCCGGAGTGGTTTCTCCAGCTTTAATTTTCAGCTGGTTTTCAAGTTCATCTTTTAACTTCTCTGCTCCTCGTACAAAACAGGCGGTGCCTGTGCATACGTTGACAACGTGTTCCCCCCTGGGGATCATTGTGAAAAACGAGTAAAAACTTACAACACCATAGACCGTGGCGGAAGGTATATCGAGTTTTTGTGCTATGTGCCACTGTACATTATCAGGCAGATAGCCATATATTTCTTGGGCATGATGTAAAATCCCAATCAAGTTTTCTTTTTTGTGAGTTAAGCTGTCTATATAGTCATCCAGCTTTTGAGCAAATTCATTTGGCGAAGCGCTGTCACACATGGAAATCCTCCTTTAATACGTGAAATTTCAGGCTACGTTTCCAACCTCCTTTTACTACTATTTTTGGGGGACAAATTCGTCTACCTACTACTCGTTCAGCTACTCTTGCGAGATCACTCACAAATTTAAGGTAGAATAAGTTAGGTATTAATAGATTTAGTTTATCGTTCTAATTCCCGACTGTCGCGTTTAACAACTTAAAGAAAATGTTATGTGAATAAACAAAATACATTGAAACGTCTGATTAGTTTGAGAATAATTTCACAAACTATTCGTTAGGATAGCTTGCGAATTACAAACCTTCGTCGTCTGAACACCTCATTTCCATTATCATGTGATGCCTCGCAGAGACATGAGGGTCTGATCAAAAAAAAAGCCCCCTCAGGGAGCCTTTTTAAGAGGGAATAAACAACTTAACCGGTCTACCCACTGTGCCGTATTTTAGTTCAGATTTTAATACCCCACGTTGTTCTAGAAATTCTAAGTAGCGGCGTACGGTGACCCGAGTCATCTTAACTCCTTCTGCGACTTCCTCTACAGAAATGGGGCGACGAGTTGCTTGTAAGAAATGTACTATTTGATCGAGGGTGGCTTTACTCAAGCCTTTAGGGAGCCCATCAGCGCCACTACACCAAGGAGTATCCATTCTGTATATTGGCTTAGGTTCTATGGGAGCATCTTGGATGATTAGCTCAGTTATTGCCTCATTACCATTAATCTGCTCTATAACAATACTGATGTCACTTCCAATTGAGGTATCCTCGATATTGGTATTGTTCGCCAAGTTAATTTTACCGTTCAGAGCGTGGATTTGTTCTACCATTTGGTTAAAGGCATCCTCAAGTTCACCAATTTCCTTGGCACCAGAAACTTTAATCTTTTGGATAGGATACCCGGTTGCTACCTCCCGAGTCCCTACCACGATATTATGCAAAGGATTGATGATTAGTCTCTTAATAAAATACCAAGTCAGAAATGATACTATGATTGTTAAAGCCAATCCAAGTATGCCCATTGTGATTACAGATCGAGTAATAATTTCCTGTTCATAGGCATGGGAAATTCCTACATAAAAGATTCCAATAATATTACCGTTTTCGGCCCGTAGTGGAAGATAACCAGTTTGGTACCTCTGCCCTACTACATCAGCCTCACCTACATAAGTTTGACCAGCCTTCAATACTTTCTGGGCTACATTAGCAGAAACTTTGGTACCAATCGCTCGTTCTCCGTTTGAGTTACGGACCGTGGTGGCCACCCGCGTCTCCCCAAGAAATAGCGTCACGGAATCCCCAGTTAGATCGGACAGATGATCAACTATGTCATTGTTGAAACTGATCTTAATAGGCCCTTTATAGAGATCCCCATCTCGCTCTGACCACGAACCGGGATATTTTATTTCGATAATTTCCCCACAGGTTGCTAAATCCACTTGAGCCTTGATCATAGCTGCTGTCACAGCGCGATCTTTCATATAATAACCGAGGACTAAGATGAAGCTTACCGACAATATCACCAGCGAACCAAGCAGCATTATGAAAATGCGATGTTTGAGCGAGCTCACAAGTTCACTTCTTTCATTGACTTTAGTCGTTTATTTTCGATTCAAGGATTATTCTGAATATATAATTCGCGAAATAAAATGAAAACCCTTCTTTGCACTTATAATATCCAATTTGAGCATAAGCTTTTATACACCAGACCACTTATTCCTCACAATCCTCACCTTTCTATGATCAATTTAAACGCAAAAAGAGGTGAAGCACTTGCTCCATCCTCTTTTTTGTTATCTAGTATTTATGATTTAGGACAACCCACCGATTAATTCCCCTATTTCAATACGGTGATGAATTGGCGATGCTAGCATTCAACTACTTAGCGGCATTTTGTCTAGCCTGATTGTAGGGTACACATTCTCCTTTTGTATCATTTTTAATGTAAACGAACCAATAGATACCAGCCACAAAAATTGATCCTCCAACAATGTTTCCGAGAGTTACTGGAACCAAGTTATTGATTATAAAGTTTCCCCAGTTTAAGTTTGCAAGCGCTGCAGGTGCAAGATGAGATTCAGCTACCCAACTCGGATTTGATTTTGCTAGTATTCCTGCTGGAATATAATACATATTTGCAATACAATGCTCAAAACCTGATGTAATAAAAAGCCATATTGGGAAGAAAATTGCAAATATTTTACCTACCATATCCTTCGCTCCATAGGCCATCCAAACTGCTAGACAAACTAACATGTTACACATAATTCCTAAATAGAAAGCAGACATAAAAGGCAGTCCCACCTTATAGGATGCGATTTTGATGGTTACCCCACCAAGAACATTTGCACCGCTGTTAAATAATCCAGAATGCACCATCATATAGGCAAGTAATAAGGACCCAACAAAATTCCCCATATAAACAAAAAACCAATTTTTGAGCATATCATTAACTTTGATTTTTCCATCTAGGACTCCACCTAAAATCATGGTATTTCCAGTGAACAATTCTCCGCCTGCTAATACAACTAGCATAAGACCTGTTCCAAATATAGCACCGGCTAGAACTTTGCCTAGACCATAGGTTTCTGGCTTTGCAAATAAATTGAAGGCTGCCATATTTGAGCCTTCAGCAGCAAAAGCAATAAATGCCCCCGCTAAAATTCCCAAGATGAACTGATTTGAATATTTCATACCTACTTTTTTTATTCCTGTCTGTATAGTAGTATAAGTAATTTCAGATGGTGTCGAATAATTAGCACTCAAAGTAATCACTCCTCAAACTTAAATTAATTTCCCAATTGATCTATATCTTTTTTTCAAGCATAGTTCTGCAACGTACTCGGCAGTCAAGACAAATTCTTGAGAACTTTAAATGCTCCTTTCTAAAAAACTTTCATCGAGCGGCCAGCTGCTCACGATTCCAGATGTATGATGTTCTTGCCTCAGTTTATCTTTCTTTGCCCAGCCTGTCGTGTTTATGGAAATTTAAAAAGTATTTTGATAATTTATAAATTGTTAAAAAAGTTTAGTAAATTTGAAAAAGTATATATAATTATGCATAAAAAAAAAGCCCCAAGTGGGCAGTAATGGGCGTTTTATTAAGCCTCCTCGTCGCGGGGCCGAGCCTTATAATTATAATATTAGGAATAATGACCTAATTTAGAAAGGGGATGAATTGCCTACCCCAACATAATTTTGTCTAGGCTCTCTGATATAATCTAATCCGATCAATACCTAACTTGGGAGGTGAATAGAGTGGGTATCAAGCAAGCCAAACGTAAAAGCGATCCCTCAAAACGATTGTCGGAAACGGACTTTCGTTTAATCACCCAAGAATCCCCCAGATTCAGCTGTGGGGAGTGTCAAACCGGGATAAATAACTTTACTGGTCGGCCTACTGTACCGTATTTTTGTTCGGATTTTAATACCCCGCGCTGCTCTAGATATTCAAGGTAGTGCCGCACCGTGACCCTAGTTAACTTAACTCCTTCCGCAACTTCCTCTGCAGAGAGCGGACGTCGATTCGCTTGTAAAAATATCACTATCTGACCGAAAGTGGCTTGATTTAAGCCCTTCGGCAACCCTTCTTCTCCAATATTTTCTGCAATACTAAGGCTGGATTGTGACATATCTTCGGTTGCTAAAGTGTTATTGGGTTCAGTGAGGTTATTCTCAGAATTGTTACCAGCCGTCTGGTTAATTTTTCCTGTCAGAGATTGGATCTGCTCTACCATTTGGTTAAAGGCATCCTCAAGCTCCCCTATTTCCTTGGCGCTGTGCACTTTGATCTTTTCGGTCAGATGTCCGGTTGCCAAATCCCGTGTTCCTAACGTGATATTATGCAAAGGATAAAAGATAACCCTCTGAATGAAAAACCAAGCAAGCAGTGCAACCAAGATTGTTAAGGCTAAGCCTATCGCTGCGAAGGTTATCAAAGATCGAGTGATAATTTCCTGTTCGTACGCATGGGAAATTCCGACATAAAATATTCCAATAATGTCTCCTTTTTCTGACCGTAAGGGAACATAACCAGTATGATACCACTGCCCAACTACATCAGCTTCACCTATATAAGTCTGACCATCTTTCAGTACTGTCTGAGCTACATTCTTAGAAACCATAGTACCAATTGCGCGTTCGCCATTTGAACCACGTGCCGTGGTAGCTACTCGCTTCTCCCCCAAAAATACGGTCACAGTATCCCCGGTAAGTCGGGATAAATGATCAACTAAGTCATTGTTGAGACTAATTTTAGTGGATCCTTTATATAGGTTCCCATCTAGCACTGACCAAGTGCCGGGATATGTCTTATCAATAATTTCCTGACAGGTTGCCAAATCTGTCTGCGCCTTTATATTAGCAGCCGCCACGACGCGATCTTTCATATACCAGCCAAGGACCCCGAGGAAGCTAGCCGCCAGTAATACGAGCGAACCTAGCAGCATTATGAGAATCTGATTTTTGAGCGATCGCATAAGTTCACTTCTTTCGTCGGCAATAATAGCTTAGTTTGGTTCAAAAGATTATTCTGAATATATATAAATTCGCGGATTATGTCAAAAAACCTTTTTTATAGTCTATTAAAGTTGTATCTACAGACTAAAAGAGGTTGAAGCATTTTGATGGAATGCTCCAACCTCTTTTATTGTATCCTAATACTTTGTAATTGACAAAGGTATTACTTTGATAGTCTAGATTTTCTTGCGCCTCGTGTAGCTAGTATGCAATAATTCATGCGCTTTCTCTCCGTATGGTTCGCCCAAATAATTCTTATACAGATTTTTGATCGCCATATTTTCGTGTGACTTGCGCAAGGGCTTGGAGCGGTCTTCTCGGTAAATAGCAGCAGCTCTAGCAGCAAGAACGTCCATGTTTCCATGGTGATAGGGTTGTCCACCACCACCGATACACCCTCCCGGACAAGCCATTATCTCAATAACATCATAATTGATTTCTCCTGCTCGAATTTTCTCTAGAACACTCCTGGCATTACCTAGTCCGTGGATAACCGCAATCCGATAATCGCGTCCGGCGATTGGGATGACCGCTTCCTTGATCCCCTCCATTCCTCGTAGAGCCTCGAATTCCACTTTCTCCAGGGTTTCACCCGTTAGTACTTCGTAGGCTGTGCGTAGAGCAGCTTCGAGGACTCCGCCTGTAGCTCCGAAAATCACGGCGGCCCCGCTTGATTCCCCTAAGGGCTGATCAAACTCTTGGTCTTTGAGATGATCAAAATGAATGCTGGCTTCCCTGATCATGCGAGTTAATTCGCGTGTGGTGATGACGATGTCCACATCCGCGGTTTCTACCCCTTGCGAGAGTTCAGGGCGGGCCGCTTCGTATTTTTTGGCAACGCAGGGCATTACCGAGACAACGGTAATGGTTTTGGGATCAATACCCAACGTTTTTGCATAATAGCTTTTGATGAGAACCCCTAACATTTCATGGGGGGATTTGCAGGTTGAAGGAATGTCTAAGAGATCTGGAAATTGATGCTCAAAGAATTTGACCCAGGCAGGACAGCAACTTGTGAGCAGTGGCAGACGTCCGCCATGTTTTATACGGTGAACTAATTCTGTTGCTTCCTCCATAATCGTCAAGTCAGCCGCAAAATCTGTATCAAAGATGCGGTCAAAGCCAAGTCGTCGCAAAGCGCCGACCATTTTGCCGGTGACAATCGTTCCCGGTTCTAAACCAAACCCTTCTCCAAGCGCAACACGTACGGCCGGTGCGGTTTGTACGACGACAAATTGCTTGGGATCGTTAAGGGCTTTCCAAACTTTGTCAACTTGATCCAGCTCAACTAAAGCACCAGTGGGACATACCGCAATACATTGTCCGCAGAACGTACATGCAGTTTTGCTAAGTGGTAAATCAAAGGCAGTTTTAACCACCGTTTCAAAGCCACGCCCCACTGCAGAATATACCCCAACTGTTTGAACATCATTACACATGGTTTCACAGCGTCGGCAGCGAATACATTTATTCGGATCACGAACTATGGAAGAACTCGATTGGTCAATTTCAAACTCAGATTCTACCCCTTCATAAGAGATATGGCGTACGCCTAGTTCCGCCGCGAGCGATTGGAGATCACAATCTAGGTTTTTGGCACAGGTTAAACAGGATTTAGGATGATCGGAAAGGAGGAGTTCAACCATGGTGCGTCTAGCCTGAATGGCAAGCGGAGTATCCGTTTTAACAACCATCCCGGCAAAGACGGGAGTTGAACAGGCGGGCGCCAAGGTCCGTCGACCTTCGACATCCACCAAACATACGCGACAGGAAGCGATGTGATTATTGAGTTTCATTTCATGCAGGTTGAGGTAGCATAAAGTAGGAATGTCAATGTTAATGGTTCGGGCGGCGTCCAAGATGGACATGCCCTCGGGTACGTTCAGGGCTATGTCGTTGATGGTTAGCTGTATATCCATACGGAGTCCTCCTTCATGAGTGTCTTAATGGCGAATGATGGCGCCAACAACGCGGCATTGTTCCATACAGACCCCACATTTTAGGCAACGTTCTTGGTCAATAATGTGGCGTTTCTTAACTGTGCCGCTAATACATTTAATGGGGCATTTCTTGGCACAAAGTGTACACCCAACGCACTTTTCAGTGATTTCATACTTTAGTAAATTCTTACATACGCCGGCCGGACAAGTCTTATCAACAATATGGGCGAGGTATTCGTCTCGGAAATACTCGATCGTGGAGAGAATTGGATTTGGTGCACTTTGTCCCAGTCCACAAAGGGAAGAGGTTTTAACGATCTTGGCCAGCTGCACAAGATTATCTAAATCAACTAACGTGCCCTCGCCTTCCGTGATCTTGGTCAGAATCTCATGCAGCCGTTTGGTGCCTACCCGACAGGCGGTACACCGTCCACAGGATTCATCCACAGAAAATTCGAGAAAAAACTTCGCTATATTGACCATACAATCACTTTCATCCAAGACAATGAGCCCACCAGAGCCCATCATGGAGCCAATGTTAGCTAACGATTCGTAATCAATCGGGATATCTAAATACTGAGTTGAAATACATCCTCCAGAAGGGCCTCCAGTTTGGGCTGCTTTGAACGTTTTATGGTTCGTGATCCCCCCACCGATCTCGAAAATGATTTTTCGGAGAGTTGTCCCCATGGGAACTTCGACAAGCCCTACGTTATTGACTTTTCCTGCTAGAGCAAACACCTTTGTGCCTTTGCTTTTTTCCGTGCCGATCCCGGCAAACCAATCAGCTCCTCTTAAAATAATAGGAGGAATATTGGCCAATGTTTCTACATTATTGACACAGGTTGGTTTACCCCACAGCCCTTGTTGGGAAGGAAAGGGAGGCTTCACTGATGGTTCTCCGCGGGACCCTTCGATGGAATGAATCAAAGCTGTTTCTTCCCCACAAACAAAGGCCCCTGCACCGTATTTAAGCTCAATGTCAAAACTAAAATCACTGCCCAAGATTCCTTTGCCAAGTAAACCGTATTCCTGGGCTTGGGCTATCGCTATTTTCAATCGATGGATGGCTAAAGGATATTCTGCTCTGATGTATATGTAGCCCTGAGTTGCGCCAATCGTGGAACCAGCAATAATCATGGCTTCTAAGACACTATGAGGGTCTCCTTCCAAGATGGAACGGTCCATAAACGCACCTGGATCCCCTTCATCGGCATTGCATATGATATACCTCTGATCGGCTTGGCTTTGACGCGTTAAGTCCCACTTTAAGCCAGTAGGGAACCCGCCACCACCACGCCCTCGCAGACCGCTTTTTTTAAGTTCATCAATGACCAACCTAGCATCCATATGGCTCAGAACTTTGGCCAAGGCCTGATAACCGTCTACAGCAATATATTCGTGAATGTCCTCAGGTGCGATCTTGCTACAGTTGCGTAAAGCAATACGAAGTTGACTGTGGTAAAAGGGGAGATCAGAGGCAAACAACTTTTGAGTATTTGGCTCCTTATAGAGAAGGCGCTCAACTTGCTTCCCTTGAATAAAGTGTTCTTCAATTATGTCTTCGACATCGCTGGTCGAAATTTCAATGTAAAGAGTATTATCCGGGTGAATTTCAATCATCGGCCCTTTTTCACAAAAGCCAAAACAACCTGTCATGAAAACTTTAACCTGGTCCGATAATCCTCGCCGCTTAAGCTCTTGTTCAAGACATTCTGCTATCTTGGGACTTTCAGAGGAGCTACAGCCAGTTCCTCCGCAAACCATAATGTGTCGCGGCAGGCCTTGCGCAGCTTTAATCGTGACAGGATCATTGACGTGTCGTGTTTCAAATATTTTACCGTGTTGCACTTTCAGTGCATTCAGTTCATCGGTGTTTTTAAGTTTCATATAGCTTTTCCCTCCTTCGGTGACGCTTCTGTTCATAGTTCATAGTTCGTAGGTAAGTACAAATATTGAGAATCATGTGTTTCGTATATATCCAAGCTTAACTTTCCGGGCGGTACTTTGCTAAAACCTCGTGAATTTCCTGTGCAGTGCGCAGGCGTCCATGGACTTGCCCATCGACGATTACAACTGGGGCGAGTCCACAGGCTCCGACACAGCGCAATGTTTCCAAAGTAAAGAGATTATCTGGAGTGGTTTCTCCCGCCTTAATTTTCAGTTGATTTTCAAATTCTTCTTTTAATTTATCGGCACCTCGTACGAAACAGGCAGTGCCTGTACATACGTTGACAACGTGTTCCCCCCTAGGGATCATGGTGAAGAATGAGTAGAAACTCACCACTCCATAAACTTTCGACGAAGGTATATCAAGCTTCTGAGCGATATGCCATTGTACATTATCAGGCAGATATCCGTATATTTCTTGGGCATAGTGTAAAATACCAATCAGATTTTCTGTTTTGTCGGGTAAGCTGTCGATATAGTCATCCAGCTTTTGAACGAATTCATTGGGCGAAGCGCTGTCACACATGGAAACCCTCCTTTATATAAGAAACTATATAGACTTCATTCCGGCTTTCTTTTCTTGATGTCTTGGGGCTTTATGATGTAGTTTATCTTTCTTCTCACTGTCTGTCGTGTTTATGCAAATAAAGAAAGTATTGTGAATAAAGAATAATTGCTGAATTTTATTTTTGAGAATGGAGTAACAGTGTTTCTCGCATAAATAAAAGGCCCCAAGGGCCTTTTATAACGGGATAAATAATTTAACAGGTCGACCGACGGTTCCATATTTCTGTTCAGATTTTAAGACACCACGCTGTTCTAAAAATTCGAGATAGTGACGCACCGTGACCCTAGTCAAGTTAACGCCTTCCGCAACTTCCTCTACAGAAAGGGGACGATTCGTTGATTGCAGGAATTGCATTATATGACCAAGGGTGGCTTTATTTAAGCCCTTAGGCAACCCTTCTCCACCACTAGACCAAGGACTATCCAAGCTAAATTGTTGCTTTGGTCTGTTAGCAACCGTTTGGGTGTTGGTTCTCTTAGTTATTAGCTCAATACCGCTCATCTGAGCTACAACACTATGAAGCTCACTTGATTTTCTGGAAATTAGCGTGACATCCAGTTCCATAATCGTATTCTCTCTCATCCCACTCTCGATTTCTTTCAACAACATCGTAGCAGCTAATTCACCCATCTCCTTAATTGGCTGGGCCACCGTCGTCAATTCCGGTTCTGTAATCTCTGTTAAGGCAATTCCATCGAACCCACAGACTTTAATCTGTTCTGGAACTCGGATTCCCCGTTCACGTAAGGCTTTGAGTACGCCTACCGCCATAAGGTCATTTCCGGCAAAAATCCCATCAATTCCGGTATGACTAGCAAGGAGTTGTTCCACACCCTTCCTACCACTCTCGATGTCAAAATCCCCTAATACCATCAGACTTGGCGAATACCCCTCTAGTCCTGCTACGACTTCCTCATACCCCAGTAAACGCTCTCGTGCTGCAATAACTTCCTGGGGTCCGTAAATATGAGCAATTTTACGACAGCCCTGCTTAATTAGATGCTGAACGGCGAGTTTCGCCCCTGCCCGGTTATTTGAGCGGATAACTGGGCAGGTTGCAGTATTAAGACCTCTATCTAATAGAACGATCGGGATTCCTTCTTTTCTTAATGATTCGATGTCCACATCACGAATAGTATTTGAGACGAAGATGAAACCATCCACATATTTTTTTTTGAGGACCTTGATATATTGGCTTTCCTTTAAACCTAGATCATCGGAATTGCCTAAGATAACCGTCAAGCCTTTCCTATGGGCTACATCTTCAACCCCGCGGGCCAAAGCAGAAAAAAACGGATTCAATATATCCGGCAATATTAAGGCAATAATGCCCATCTTCTTGCCCGCAAGACCCTGGGCAACAGCATTTGGCTCGTATTGAAGCTGTTCAATTGCTTTCAGTACTTGTCCTGCGGTCTCGAGATTCACAGAATCCTTTTGGTTAATCACTCGGGAGACTGTAGCGACAGACACTCCCGCTAAACGAGCAACATCTCTCATGGTCGCCAATTGGTCACACCCTTTATCTTCCCTCTGTAAGCGGTTACATTTTTACTAGACTAGTGTACTATTTCTGTTTGCAACTAGAAATCGCCCTGTTATATTTCTTGCTAAATAGTTCACAAAACAACACTGCGGATGAATTTTGGAGACTTATAGTTTGCCAGCAAGTTATCTAGTCACTCGATAATCAGGTCCTAAACATATCTGTAAACGGTTACAATATATGATTTTAGCTTTTTCAGAAAGCACTGTCAATCTCTATCTTCTATTTCCATGACTCAAAAGTAATTATTTAAATATTCCCTGCTAAATACTGTTTACAGAAACCATCTTTTAACAACTAACTAACTATTTAATTTTTTCCATTTATCTAGAAACTGCGTTCCAATAGCATCTGCAGCAGACTGCAAGAGCAGCATTTTCTTCTACTTTCCCTATCCGTCCTACTGGAATTAACTGCATCAAAAAACGGTTGAGATTTTCAGGGGTCATACTATCAAGCCCTCTCATGAACGGTTCCGTTGCGATATAGCCAGGCGCTATTCTTACCGATTAGTTCTTTCCCCTTAAGTCCGGTCATTCTTTCATATGTTTTATTGACTTTCAATGTGTAACCATCAGAGTCAGTGATATATATGCCATCATTAAACACATCTAAGATCTCATCAAAAAAGCGATTGAGATTATTGTTAACATTATTGCTTGATTTCATTAGGTAAAACTCCTTATTGAAATTCATCTTACTGAGTAAACTTCTTACTCTATAATGACATTATATCTTTCTCAAAAAAACTATTTATCGAACTCAGAAGCCATTCGCATGTACTAATAAGATAATTGTAAAGAAGCCTAATTAATGGTAACCTAATAAAGTGTACTAGTGAAAGTTATGGACAAAGCTAGTATGGAAGACCCGGAGTGGAGGACAGTAGTATGATAGCAGTATATAATACGATTGATAATATCATCATTAGTACGGATAAACCCGAAGAGAAGGGTACTTGGATAAATATGGTGAACCCCTCTGAAGAAGAAATTGCACTCGTAACCAAGGCAACTGGAATTGAATGTGATTTCATAAATGATGTTTTAGACGATGATGAGCGACCCCGGATTGAAACAGAGAATAACCAAATCTTAGTCATTATTAATGTGCCAATCATTCAAAATGCAACGGTCATCTACGAAACAATTCCTCTCGGAATCATATTGACGGAAGATCATTTTGTAACAGTGTGCTTGCAAGAGGTCGATGTCCTTAGAGATTTTATAAATGGGAAAGTTCGTGATCTGCAGACCCATAAAAAGACAAGATTTTTATTTCAAATCCTCTATAAAAGTGCGTCGTTATATTTAACCTTACTTAGAGAAATTGAAAGGAAGACCAACGAAATTGAGTCGGCACTTATCAAATCAATGAAGAATAAGGACTTAATTAGGCTGCTAAACCTTCAAAAAAGTCTTGTGTATTTTACTACTTCTCTGAAATCCAATGAACAGGTCATGGACAAGATGTTAAGGACGAAGGTCCTAGAAATATATGAAGAGGACCAAGATTTGTTAGAAGATGTCATTATCGAAAATAAGCAAGCATTAGAGATGGCAGAAACCTATAGCAACATTTCGAATAGTATGATGACCTCATTTTCTTCTATTATTTCCAATAATTTAAACATAGTCATGAAGTTTTTGGCGTCAATAACGATCATTTTAGCCCTTCCTACTATGTTAGCCAGTTTCTTTGGGATGAATGTAAAAATCCCTCTTCAAACGTCAGACGATGGTTTTGCGATTGTCGTCGGTATGTCTATTGTCCTTTGTTTTGGTGGAATCATTTTTTTAGCGAAGAGAAAAATGTTTTAAAAAGTTAAAAGAGATGTATTAAAATCAAAATCTATTTTGAGACAGCCCTTTTTATATACTAGTCAGAAAGTATTCTTAAATGAAAGGCATCAGTATCTCCACCCGCACCCCACGGTCTCCCCGATTTGTGGTGGCTATCCTCCCCCCGTGCTGATCAAGGATGCGGTGGACTACGGATAACCCTAATCCTGTCCCTTTTTCCTTCGTCGTAAAAAACGGGTCATATATGTAGGGCATAGCATCCGGCAGAATGCCGGGTCCCTCGTCACTGACAGCGAAGCCTACAAACCCGTCTTGCTGAACCCCCTCGAGAAGAATCACACCGCCCTCTCCCTGTGCATCGATGGCATTAAGTAAGATATTCAGGATGACTTGCTTCATCTGATCCTGGTCCACCTCAACCTCTTGCTCGGCAACCTTGTTTCGAACTTGCTTCAACTCAATATGGTGTTGCCGCAGGGCTGGCTGAATCAAGGTTACTCCTTTTTCCAAAAGTTGTCCCAATACAATTCGCTCACGTACCAGTTCTTTGGGGCGGGCGAAGTTCAAAAACTCGCTCACTAAGCGATTTAACCGTTCACACTCTTCCAGCAGTACCCTACAGTATTCCGTCACCACTCCATCGTCGACTTTTTCCTGTGCCAGGAGTTGGATGCTCACTTTCATAATCCCCAGGGGATTTCGTATTTCATGAGCCAACCCAGCACTCATATGTCCCAGGGCTGTTAATCGTTCCGTTTGTCGAATTTCCGCTTCTAATCGTTCACGTTCCTGCCCTTCTCGCTTTAACTTCTCTACCAATTCCTTTTGAATCGTCAGAGCGATTTGATATTTGCGTTTTGCCCTCCGTTCCTGTCCAGTCAGAAATCCAGTTAACCAACCAATGACGTTAATTAGGCCAATTTCTACCCATTGAGTATACATGGCAGATGGGTTCATGGCATAGAAATGGGTCATAAACGGTAAGATGAGGAGTGTAATGACCAAGCCAGATAGGATCCCCCCAATAGGACCAAAACGCATGGCCGCATAAATCACCGGGAGATAGTACGCGAATTGCAATAAAATGTGGTAATTCATTTCATAATGGTAATTTGTGTAGTGAACAGCCGTCAAAATCGCCACGACTAGCCCGATCGCGATCAGATCAACGATCGTTCGGACGTTATTTTGCTCAGGGGGTTCGTGATTCAACAAAGGTTTGCCCTCCTCTCTAAACTCCCCAGTGAGGATCTATGCCGTATTTCTCTAAACGGTATAAAAAGGCATGCCTAGAAAGTCCTAACCGTTTTGCGGCATGACTCTGGTTCCCACCCGTTTGTTCCATGGCCTGCTGTAAAAAGGATTTCTCAATCTCTTCTAGGGAAACTCCTTCAGGCGGTAGTATAAAGGATCCAGGGTTCTTCGCTGACTTGGAAGCAGTGTCAAAGAGGGGCAAACTATCCATTCCAATCACGGCTCCTTGGGAAATAATCACCATGCGTTCCACGACATTTTCCAGTTCGCGCACATTTCCCGGCCAGGTATAGGACATGAGTTGATTCAGTACTTCTGAACCCAGAATTTTGCTTCCTCCATAGGTCCTGAGTTTTTCTAAAAAATTTTCGGCCAAGCACGGAATATCGTCCCGACGTTCACGTAAAGGAGGCACGGAAATCGGAAAGACATTAAGTCTATAATATAAATCCTCACGGAAGCGTCCTTCTTGAGCTTCTTTTAGTAGATCACGATTCGTCGCCGCAATAATTCTCACGTCGACCTTAATGGTTTTCTCTCCACCTACTCGCTCAAACATCCGCTCTTGAAGTACCCGCAACAGTTTTGCTTGAACATTGAAAGACAGCTCGCCGATCTCATCTAGGAAGAGCGTCCCCCTGTCGGCTAATTCAAACCGCCCTGTTTTACGGGCGTGTGCCCCTGTAAAAGCGCCTTTCTCGTGCCCAAACAATTCGCTTTCCAGCAGGGTCTCTGTCAATGCTGCACAATTCACCCGGATAAAGGGTCCACCAACACGCGGACTTAGAGCATGAATAGCTTGGGCCACCAGTTCTTTTCCCGTGCCCGACTCCCCCTGAATAAGTACCGTTGCTAGCGTTGGAGCCACCCGTTCAACGAGATGTTTCACGGCTTGCATCTCCTCACTACTCCCCACCAACTGCCAACCGCCGTGCTGAACCTCGCCTTTCAAATAATCCACCTGCTCGCGCAAGCTTTCTACTTCAAAGGCCTTCGCTACCGTGATCAACAGTTCGTCAATATCAAAAGGTTTCATCAAATAATCCTGGGCGCCTGCCTTCATGGCTTCAACAGCTGTCGAGGTGCTTCCGTGTGCCGTCATCATGACCATCAGTAAATCGGGATAATGCTCTTTCAAAGTGCGTAAGACACTTAAGCCGTCCAGCTTCGGCATTTTTAAATCCAGAAGAACAAGATCCGGACGCTCCGCCAAAGCCCGGTCTAAGGCGTATTGCCCATCTTCCACCGTTTCCACTTCATAACCAGCTTTTGTTAAGGCTCGTTCTAGAACCCAGCGCATATTCGCTTCATCATCTGCGACTAGAATCCGACGCATGTCCATCCTCCTCGACTGTGGTATTTCCAACACCTTAGTGTGGGAAATACCACAGTATTTTTACCTAAATACTTATTTATTTCATTCCATCAGGAGGTTGCTATATTCTTATCAAAAATTAACATATATATTTTAAATCTTAAAACAAGTTTAGGATTGCTGGAATAACTCGAACGTACGATATTGAAAGATGTTCTTTCGAGTTCCTAGTTTAACCTTGAACTTTGAATTTCGCTCCTTTCGCACTTTGACTAGAAGTTGGCACAGCTTTTGCATATATCCTAAACCAGAATAAATTTTCAGGAGTGTGCAACGTGAAAAAGAAATTATCATCACTTATAGTATTGACCCTATTCACTTTATTGCTTTTTACCCTTCCCGCATTAGCTGATTCAAAACCAGCCCCATCCAATAACATGTCCGACATGAACATGTCTGACACCCCTTCTTCTACTTCAGCCACTACGCCTATGGATGGAGCAGGCGCCAGCGATAACCAGCTTCAAGTGAATGTACAATTCACCCCTGAGAAACCCGCTCCGAATCAACCTGTTAACTTTATGATCACCGTTAAAAACAAGGCAACCGGACAACCAGTCATAGATGCTTCAGTGAATGTGAGCATGATGCTCATGGACGCCAGTACACACAGCAGTATGCCCGGTATGAGCTCGTCTTCTGAAACTACTATGCAAGGACAAGCTAAGCTCGACAGCATGGAACCGGGAATGTATGCAATCACACTCTCCCCCACCAAACAGGGTGATTGGAGCCAGGACATTCATATCACGTCCCCTACACTTGGAGAAACCACTGTCACTGTGCCACTTACCGTTACCAAGTCTGGCCCGAACTGGATCCTGATCGGAAGTGTTGGCGGAGCTGTCATTCTTGCCGGTATCTTTGCTCAAATTCTGAAACGTAAGCAAAACCCTTCCAAGGAGGTTTAATAATGAATCCATCGTTACAACCTAAATCCCCTCAAGATAGAAACTTTCTTAAGTTTAAACCCCTCAAGTGGTTTTTGCAAAGTTCCCTTTATCCGCGAATTTTCCAATGGGCTGCCGTGCTTGTTTTCGCGGTTATTATGGTGGAGACCCTGGCGGGACCCACAAGCGCCCACGATAACTTTGGCACTGCCGCTACTTGGATTCTTTGGTGGCCACTCTTACCCCTCTTCTTCTTTCTGTTCGGACGGTTCTGGTGTGCCGTCTGCCCCTTTGCCTGGGTGAGCGATTTGACACAGAAGTTTTTTGGGGCCAACCGAAAGGTCCCGAACTTCTTGAGAAAATATGGACTATGGATCATTGATATCACCTTCATTTTTATTACTTGGTCTGACCACGTCTGGGGAATCGTGGAATCTCCCCGAGGATCTGGTACCCTCTTGTTACTCATCCTAGGGGGTGTAATGGTCACCGCAATGCTCTTTGAACGCCGTACCTGGTGCCGTTATTTATGTTTTCTCGGTAGTTTATCCGGCAACTATTCCCGAGCCGGTATGCTAGAGCTCCGGGCAGACAAAGACATCTGCAAAACTTGTACAACGAGAGATTGTTACAAGGGCAATACAAAAACACCGGGCTGTCCTATGTTTGAATTTCCGATGGCTATGGAAAACAGCGCTAATTGTAATCTCTGTGGGAACTGCATCAAAAGCTGTCCCCATGATTCAATCCGACTTACACCCCGCAAACCAACCAGTGAATTTTGGTCTATGACTAGAGCCCATTTCGAGGAGTCTTTCTTAGCTATTGTTATCGTCGGGATTGTTTTTGTGCAGAATATTACCATGTTGGACTTTTACCAGTCTTACCTTAAGTGGGCAGAAGTGACATTGGGTATTGGTAATCAAGATATCGCCTTTACCATCCTCTTTATAATCGCTATGACCACTCCAGTCTTACTACTTTTCGCAGCGACTGCAGTTTCTAAGCGTTTTACTGGTGAAACTTTACGTAATGCCTTCGCACGTTTTGGTTACGCAGTCATTCCACTTGACCTCGCTTCCCACATGGCCCACAACTTGTTCCATCTTCTAGCCGAAGGGAAGTCAATCTACTACACGTTCATGGGGCTATTTGGAGTTCACCTTGAGGGGCCAACCGACTTCGTTTCTGATCCGACGATTCAAATAATGCAATATGTCTTAGTCATCGCCGGAACTCTCGCTTCTCTTTACACTGCCTATAGAGTTGCTAAAAAGAACTATTGTACGAGTAAAGCTTTATCAGTCGCTATGCCGTATTTAGTTGTCATCTTGCTCTTTGGTATTCTGAATTTCCTTACGTTTACAGTGCGCATGGGAATGCGCATGTAAATACTCTATTATTTATAATATTTAACAAGGAGGCTATTTAGTTGAACAACCAACGTGAAGGAAAAAACCAAAAATTCACCCAGAAAAAGCAAAATAAAGCAGCGCTCTTCAGTACTGTTGGCATTGTAGCTGTGATCATTGTTATTGCTTCCTATTTAGCATTTGGTAACAGTGATAAACCTAGTACCTCGGTCAATACGGCAGCTAATACTGGACAAAAAATGAATTATAGCCCTAACGATAAACTAGAACAAACGGTCATCAAGAGCAAGGTTGAAAATGGAAAGGCAATTGTTGCAACCCTAAGTACAGTAAAAGAGAAGAAATTCATTTGGACAGAATATAAAGCAAACGGTAAAAGAATTCCCTTGACAGCCTTTATCCAACCTGACGGTAAAGTAATGGTAGCCGTTAGCTTTTGTGAACCGTGTAAGGGCGAAACTTTTCATATTACAGATAACAAATTAGTTTGCAACGTCTGTGGAACCGTTTGGGATCTTCAAACACTCAAAGGAATAAGTGGCGGTTGTCAAACCTATCCCCCAGAAGCATTGACTTACTCTTTAAATGGCGATAATCTTGAGGTTCCACAAACCGTCCTCGATGTGTGGGCACCAAGAGTTTAGTTTTGTATGAATGAATAAGAATGAACGCACTCGTTTTTACGGGTGCGTTCATTCTAGCAAGTATAGGATTGCTGTATTCGCTAATGACTATCCTTAAAGCAACTTGTTATTTACAAGGAGGAATACTTAATGTCATTAATAACAGTCCGCCAGGTTACCAAAACCTATAAAGGGGGAGACGGGGTTATTGAGGCCCTCAAAAATATTAATTTAGAGATTGCTGAAGGGGAATTCTTAGCCTTGATGGGGCCTTCCGGTTCCGGAAAAAGCACCTTACTAAGTGTTCTGGGCGGGCTAAATCCGCCTACCTCTGGTAAACTCGTCATCGACGATATCGATGTTTATGCCTTAGCACCTGAACGGTTAGCCGATTTTCGGCACGAGTACGTCGGCTTTGTTTTCCAACAATATCAATTAATTCCTTATCTTACAGCCCTGGAAAACGTCATGCTCCCCCTGGCAATTACTTCCCGCCCGGGTAAAGAACAACGTAATATGGCTCAAACTGTCCTCGAAAAAGTCGGCTTAGGGACCAAATCTCTCCGATTACCCAATCAGTTATCCGGCGGCGAGCAAAATCGAGTAGCCATTGCTCGAGCGATCGTTAACGAGCCCGCTATTATCTTTGCCGATGAGCCCACCGGCAGTCTAGACTCGAATACTGCAAGGGAACTGTTGGAACTATTTCAGACCCTTAACCAAGGCGGTTTGACCATTATAATGGTGACTCATAACCAAGAAAACCTCAATTGGGTCTCCCGCTCAGTTTACATCCGTGATGGGGTATTGGTTCCAATTCCTGAACAGGCCTAAGGGGGAAAGTATATGCGTTTAACAGATATAGCGCTTCAAAACCTACGTCGTCGTAAAATGCGCTCTGCTCTATTGGTTCTCAGTGTCGTCATCGGGGTCGCTTCGATTATCTTCCTCTTTACGACAACCCAAGCCATGAAAGAAGATGTCGCCAACAAACTTGATCAATTCGGTTCTAATATCCTCATCCTTCCTGATACCGGAGCAGCGATGACCTTTGGCGGGATAATGGTGGAAGCTCCGACTCACGTCAAAGAACTCGACATGTCTCTTATTCCGCTTATGAAGACGATTAAAAATAAGGAAACTTTGGCTACAATTGCCCCTAAACTTTTGGTAGATACTAAAATCAATGGAAAATCTATTTTATTGCTCGGCGTGGATTTCCCACAGGAATTGCATCTTAAAAAGTGGTGGAAACTGGATGGTCTCACCAAAAACCAAATTCCTTTAGCAAACGAAGTAATCTTAGGCAGTGACGTTGCTCGTTCCCTAGGCCTTACCTCTAAGCAAACGATTACGATTAAAGAACAGGATTTTAGGGTGGCAGGGATCATCCAACCTACTGGGTCGATGGAAAATGACCAGACTATCTTCATGGACTTAAGTATGCTCCAGAAGCTAGCTAACCGACCCAATGCCATCAGCCTTATAGAAACTGCTGCGTTATGTTATACTTGTCCGATTGAAGAAGTCACTCAACAGTTGAGTGATAAACTACCGGGTACCAAAGTTACTGCTCTGAAATCGACTTTAGAATCTCGGGATGACACCGTCGATCGGTTCAACCTATTTGCCCGAATCGTTTCTTTGATACTCTTTCTAGCCAGTAGTCTAGTGATAACGATGACTATGAAATCCTCTGTAGAGGAGCGGACTCGGGAAATTGGTATCCTAAGGGCGATTGGATTCCGGAAACGCCACATTATCCAAATCATTCTGACTGAAGCGGGCTTATTAGGCAGTGTGGGTGGTCTATTGGGTTACTTGCTTGGGATGGGTGCAGCAGTTCAATACGGATCTCTTTTAGTCAAGACCCAAGTTCATATCCCTTGGCAAGCTGATTTGCTCGTCTATGCAATACTTGCCTCTCTATTAATAAGTCTAATCGCAAGTCTTAATCCTGCTTGGCAGGCAGTTAGACTTGACCCAACAGAATCTCTGCGCTACATGTGATACCAGAGATAGGTGATCAGAAGCCAGAGGTCAGATCGTGAGTCGATGTATGATGAGAGGTGCCTTGGAATCTTGAACTTCGATAAAGGAGGGAAACATGACTTTAACTGATATCGCTGTCCAAAACTTACGCCGGCGAAAAGGGAAAACGACCTTTTTATTTCTTACGTTTCTCTTGGTAATTGGCATAACCGTCACGCTGAATACGCTGGCTAAAAGCATGCAAGATGATTTACAAAAAAGTTTAACCCAATATGGTGCCAATGTCGTCATTACCCCTAAATCGGAACATTTCACACTCAGCTATGGCGGGCTCTCTGTTCCTGGAGTTGATTACGAAATAAAACAGTTGAATTATGACGTATTAATGAAAATTCAAACGACTCAAGATCTTACGATCAGCGGAATCGCACCCAAAATAATCGGTTCTGTCGCCGGGATTAATAAGCGTTATCTTATCATTGGAGTCGACTTTCCCAGTGAACTGAAAATGAAACCGTGGTGGCATATTAAAGGACTATCGCCCGCTGACCGAGAAGTTATTATCGGTGCTGGTCTTGCCCACCAAGAAAATCTTGGGGTTGGGAGTACTCTAGAACTCAACCAGCAAAAATACCCCATTGTCGGGGTGATGCAGGAAACAGGCGGCTCAGAGGACAATGGAGTATTCACGAATTTTACGACGTCCCGAATAATTACTGGACAAGACTCTTGGTCCATGATTGAACTTAATACCGCTCAACCTGAGCGAGCTGCGGCCTATTTAAGTGAACTTATACCTGAGGCCAAAGTCGCTGAAATATCCCAACTGGTTCAGGGTACCAAAGAAAGTGTCGATCGCTTTTCAAGTTTTTCCTTAATAGCTTCCTCTCTTTTAGGTATTATAGGTGTTTTGATTGTGTTCGTTACGACAATGGGTAACATTAATGACAGGGTTGCGGAAATCGGAGTCTTCCGAGCGATTGGTTTTCGCCGTCGTCATATTTTATCAATACTAATTCGCGAAATTGCCTTGGTTAGCTTTGCAGGAGGGGTTCTCGGCTATCTTTTGGGTGAATTCACCCCCACTCTACTCAGTCCAATTGCTTTTCAAAAAACCATCGCGTTCCAATTTCACCCCTTAATGGCACTGGTTGCAGTAAGCTCCTCTGTCCTAATTGGGGTTGTCTCTATAGTTTTCCCAGCTAAGCAGGCCATTAAGCTAGATCCCTTAGATGCACTTTCCTATATATAACATTGGGGAGTACTGACCAAATTACCTATTCAACTACTTGAACTCGGGGTACCACACCACTCCCACTTGAAGTGGGAGTCCATGATTTGGATAGAGGGGTGAATTAATGAAGACGAAAACGAAAGTCCTTATGATATTAACGGTTGCAATTTTATCCATTATGGCTTTAGTTATCCCCCGATACACTAACCCTTCAGAATTCCACGTAACCAAGCAACCGTTGGTTGCTTTCCAAGAGGCCCAGAAATCAGGCAAACCCATCTTCTTAGAGTTTTATGCTAAATGGTGACCCAGCTGTAGGAGCATGGAGCCCGTGGTGCTGGCTCTAGAGAAAGAATATAGTAATAAGATTAACTTTATTGTTGTTGATATTGATGACCCTCAAGGACAGGCTCTTGCTAAACAGTTTGACATCTACTATATCCCTGCCTTTTTTGTGATTGATCCGCAGGGTCAAACCACTTACAGCGATACTGGCCCGCAAAGCAAAGCTACGTTAGAAAATGCCTTTAATTCAGGCAACTCTAACGTTAGCTGGTACGAATCGTTCTTTAAAGATACTATCCCAAACGCTTTGGCTAAAGGCGGTTTATCCATTTTAATTCTAGTTTTTTTAGGGGGATTATTGACCAGTCTAAGTCCCTGCATGTTATCGATGTTACCAGTCATGTTGGGATATGTCGGTGGTTTGGAAAAGCCTACTAAAACAAAAGGCTTTATTACTTCCTTTTCCTTTGTTTTAGGCTTAGCTGTTACCTTTGCTATTTTAGGTATAGTAGCCTCGTTATTTGGTAAAGTTTTTGGCCAGATTGGCCCTGCATGGTTTTATATCATTGGCCTTTTTGCAATCATCATGGGATTACAGCTCATAGGAGTTATTAATATCAATTTGCCAGGTTTAACAGCTATGCCTGAGAAAAAGGGTGGAGTTTTAGGATCTTTTGGAGTGGGCTTGTTATTCGGTCTGGTGGCTTCGCCCTGTGCAACTCCAGTTTTAGCAGTTTTGATAACGTATGTAGCAGCTCAAGGTGTCCTTTGGTATGGCGCTTTGTTGCTCTTTATCTATGGACTTGGCCACGGTTTACCATTGATTGTTGCAGGTACCTTTACAGCAGTGTTAAAAAGCTTGCCACGCTTGCAAAAATGGGGTCACTATATTACGTTTCTAAGCGGCAGCCTACTCATCGTGTTGGGTTTATACTTCTTCATACGAACAGGTTAGTCGTGACATTAACAGAGGACAAACAAGACCCACAATGTTTATGGGACTATTACGGGCCTCAGCGAGATTGCCGAAGATAGCCGACCTCTTGTATAATGATCTTAATACGTTTTTGATGGGAGCTTGACACTAATGAGAATTTTACTAGTAGATGATGAAAAAAAAATTACGACCGTGCTCAAAGCCTACCTTCAACAAGAAGGTTTTCAGGTTAGCACTGCAGTTAACGGCCTTATTGCTCTCACTATGTTTAAAGAAAACCCTTTTGATCTACTCATTCTTGACTTAATGCTTCCAGGTATGTCCGGTACAGAAATTTGCCGTGAAATTCGCAAGATATCCGCCGTCCCCATCATTATGCTCACTGCTAAAGTCGAAGAAGACGACCGCATCCAGGGATTAAGTATTGGAGCGGATGATTACATCACGAAACCCTTCAGCCCTCGTGAAGTGGTCGCCCGTGTCCGGGCCGTTCTACGTCGAACAAGTAACGAAACCTCACCGCTGGCGGACGTCATCTCCTATGACAACGGCCTCACCATTGATAACCTACAGCATGAAATTCGGCTTCATGATCAGGGGATCTCTTTAACTCCAACAGAATTCAAAATCCTTGGAGCCTTAGCGAAACACCCTGGACGGGTGTTAACCCGAGGTCAGCTAGTGGAAATTGTTCAAGGGCACGACTTTGACGGAGATGACCGCGTGATTGATGCCCATATTAAGAAGATCCGGCAAAAGCTCGAAACGACTCCCAGCGACCCGCAAATTATTTTGACGGTTTACGGCATCGGTTACAAATTCAATCCAAGTGCGGGGTGATGAAATGCGCACTAAATTGTTTCTTTCCACCCTGATCATTGCCATAATTACCCTAGCCTTCAGTCTGCTTTCCGTAAACTTCGTCTTCAAACAACAGTTTGGCGATTATTTAACTCAGGTTAATGAAACGACCTTGGAACAGTTACCCTCTCGTCTGAGTGCCCTTTATCTCAACAAGGGTACTTGGGATCCTGCGGATCTAGATGAAATCAGTCATTCCCTCCCTATCGATGCCGTGGTTACTCTGACTGATCTGAACGGCAAGCTCATCGCCACGTTAAATAACCCCATGGAGGAAATGATGCATGGACAAGGCGGGATGGGGATGGGCATGGGTATGTCCACCTATTCCACTACAAGTTGGAAAACAAAACCCTTTACGGTGTCAGGCCCCCTCGGGGCTTTAGCGACAGCAGAGGTCCGCTACCCAGCAACCGCACAGATTATCAATCCCCAAGATGTCCTCTTCCAATCTGCAGTCTTTCGTTCACTACTCTTCGCTGGAGGATTGGCGCTTCTATTTGGGATTATTCTCAGTTACTTTACCAGTCGCCAACTTGTCGCTCCACTCAGAAGATTAACCCAAGCAGCCAATCGTATTGGACATGGGCACCTAGACGAACGTGTTTCCGTTCGCGCTAAAGACGAGGTTGGGCAACTGGCAAACGCTTTTAATGCGATGGCCGATAATCTGGATCGCCAAGAAACCCTCCGCAAACAATTTACAGCCGATATCGCCCACGAATTGCGCACGCCCTTAACCTCGATTAAAAGCTATATCGAAGCCTTCCAAGACAACGTTCTGCCTGCAAATCAAGAAAATCTTTCCTCCATTCATGAGGAGATTGACCGATTAGTTGACTTGTCCAGCGATCTAAAAGACTTAAATGTTGCAGAAATCGGCGCTTTACAGCTAAACCTTGAAACAGTGAACTTAACGCTACTTTTAGAAAAAATTATTCACAGCCTTAACCCTCTTATCCAAGAAAAAGAAATAACTCTAACTTGGAACGCCCCGGAGCCCGTGACTATGTCTGGGGACGAGCGCCTTCTGACCCGGCTTTTTTACAATTTGGCGCATAATGCCTATCGATACTCCAACTCAGGCGGTCAAATTACCGTTGCCCTTACACAAACACCAGCTTATTGTGAAATTAGAATTAGAAACACCGGTATGGGCATCTCTGAAGACGACCTTCCTTTAATATTCGAGCGTTTTTACCGTGCTGACAAATCCAGAACCCGTGAGACAGGGGGAACCGGAATTGGTCTTGCGCTGGTCCACCAGATTACGGACCTCCATCAAGGCACGATTACCGTACAGAGTGAAGTCGGCCAGGAAACTGAATTCATCGTTCAGCTTCCAAAAGCGTTAAAAGTGATAACTGAGGATTAGATTTCCTCAGCCATCACTTTTATTTTGTCTACTCATTCTATTATGTGGAATGGGGTGTCTCGACGATTATTGCGAATAAAACCCAAAGATAAGCGAATTATTGGAATTTTATCCCTTCTTGGAAGAATCAAATAAACAAGTTTACATTTGATTCTTCCGCTTCACCTAAATAATAGCCAACTCCACCAATCTTAATGCCATCAATGAGTTCTTCCTGCTTTATCCCCATAAGATCCATGGTCATTGAACATGCAACGACTTCCACACCACTATCGATGGCTAATTTAATTAATTATATGAGATGAAATTTCTACTTATCTATTCTAAATCCTGCTTGCGGCTTTGATATTCCGCTGATCCGATCTCGCCACTCGCATAACGTTCACGTAAAATGTCCAATCCACTATTTTGTTTGCCAAGTCCCGGATGAACTTGCGAAGAGCTACGGCGAAACAAATATATGCACAATAGAACGATCCCGATGAAGATGAGCGGCATGATTATTCCCATCATACCCATCCACCCATATCCTCCATCAACAAGCTGAACTCTCAATGACTAATAGGATTAAACCAATCATCATTTAAGATCTCCTCCTTTAGTAATTTTACTGAGATGCCATTGCGCTACCAGAACCCATCATGCTATTAACCTTGTTCACTGTCCCAATTCTGTTCGGCATGGTGTCTTGCGAGCCAGTCATGCCCCCTCCGCTGGTCATCATATTCCCTCCGGAATTACTCATGAATTATTTTTTACTTTACTATTACATGAAAGAGTAATATAACATAAAGCATAACCTAAAACAGAGAAGCAGATGGCTGTTACGAAAAAATCTAGTCTTTCGATATAAACTCCTCCTCTAAAATATATCTTTTATCTTAATACGTAATTAGAAATTGTTTTTAGTCGGTCTGTTCGACAAGTTAAAGGATTATTTTCCAGTGAACTAGTTCATCTAAAGTTGAACATCGGGACTTCGGTGAGGGACTCTACCTCCACGAAGCTGAGCACGGGGCTCCACTCTCACAAGTAGCAGTGGGAGGCTCACAAATGGTTGAAAGTTGGATAAAAGCCGGCTGAGGATTAAATCCTCAGCCGGCTTTTATTGTTTTTTCTACTTATTTATCCTCAAAATTCTGTTTCTTTAAAACCCAATCTCGGAGTCGATTCGTTTAATCTGCCCAGTCATAAAATCTACTGTATCATCGTCCGAAGAAAATACCATTTCAATCACTTGTGGACGACTAAGATTTTTACTTTCACAGAGTTTGTCTAATCTTCGCAGGACCTCGGAATCTATACTTAGACTTATTTTGACTTTGCTTTTCCGGATATTCGCTTTCAATCTTTCCGCCCCTCTTTATCACATCTCTATAACTTCCTATGATCTCTATATCTGTATTGTACTACAATGCTAGGTAACAACAACCCATACTTTCAGAGAATTTCTTTATATTCAACTCTTGTTTATTGCTCAATGAAAGAAATAGACATAAGAATAGCTGAGAACTAATTCTCAGCTATTCTTTATTTAACGTCAATTGATTATAGAATCCCAACTAATCTTTACTTCACATACAGCCCGATGGTTTGGGAAGCCCAGCAATTTTACAAGCACCCCTTCTTGGACCAGCCGGAAATAAAACGTAGATTTTGTCACGATCAAAGCCAGTATTTTTAACTATTTTACGGACCATAGGAGCAACCTCATACTCCTCATAATAGTCCCTGATGTAGTTAATCATCGTCCAATGTTCTTCGGTAAGTTCTTCAACAGCCTCAGCGATAGCAAGCGCTCTGGCCACATCTTCATTCCATCTCGATTGATCCGCTAGGAAGCCCTCTTCATCTAATTCCACAGTTATAGTGCCTACCTCAAGTTGCGCCATTGATAGTTCCTCCCTGCAATTTTTTTCCCCTCTCTGTTTCATATTACTCGGGGGAGATCCCGTACATCAGATTTACATATAATAGGTGTGAAGCGATTATTTGAGATCATAAGGTCGTAAGCATGATAAATCTGTTCTCTTCATTATATGGATTCATATAATGAAAGGGATCCAGTTTTTGCCATATCATATGTAGCTCTTATTTTCTCTATTATTTCTAATTTCTCTAATAAGCATTCTACATATGTATCCTACATCTTGTAAACCCAAAACCTCCTTGTGGTATACTATTGTGAAAATATTAAATAGCCTGAATATTAGTTCAACTACGATTATTATACATCAGCGCGCTTAAGAAGAGCAAGTAATAAACCTGATTATTTATCAGGTTAAGATATGAATTTCACATAACAAAGGGACTCTGATCATCATAATCAGAGCCCCAATTCTTATAGTAAAGTATGAGTTTTAAAAACTTTGATGCATCATTTTGTGCTGTTGCCTCCGGGCTAAAATCGAAAGCGAATAATTCATTACGAAATACGTTAAAGCAATCATTCCAAACACAGCAAAGATCTGACTAGTGGAAACGAGTTGTCCTAGAATGATCATACCCTTACCTGTGAGATCTTCCACGCCTATCAGCCAGACAAACGATGTGTCTTTAATAACCGTAATAAACTGAGATACTAAAGGTGGAATCATCTTGTGCATAGCCTGTGGCAAGATAATATACATTAAGGTATGACGATAGGAAAGCCCCTGCGACTTTGCCGCTTCCCACTGTCCTTGATCGATCGAGTTTAAGCCACCACGAACAATTTCAGCAATGATAGCCGACGTAAAGACTGCGATGGCAACGATCCCAGAATTAACTGGTTTCATCGTAGTCATAAACCGAAAAACCAAAATAAACAGCAGCATAGGAATATTCCGGACACATTCAATGTATATTGCCGCAAGTCTTCCCAGAATGGCATGCTTGGAGTACCGAGCAATGCCCAAAAGTGTTCCAAAAACAAAGCTAAGAGAAATGGCCATAACCGCAATATAGAGAGTCGTCAAAAGTCCTTGAGCAAGAAAACGAAATATCTCGGGTTTCAAGATTTCTTGAATCATGTTGACACCCCCGCTTTACGTTCTAAGCGACGAGTCAGCATCGCTAACGGTAAACAAAGCAAGAGATAGAGCAGACCAATGACTACATAGGCAGGTCCGTAATAGAGATATTCACTTGACCAAGAATCTGCACGATACATAAGGTCTCCGCCTGCAACCATGGCCAGCACTGATGTGTTTTTAATTAAGTTCACTGCTTGATTGGTGAGCGGTGGCATAACTAAGCGAGATGCCTGCGGCAAGATGATATATCGCATGGCCCCCCAAAAATTAAACCCCTGCGATAAGGCTGCTTCCATTTGCCCTCTGTGGATCGAGTTTATGCCTGCTCTGACCACTTCGGCAATATAAGCGCCATGATACACACCGACCCCCAAAACACCCACAGCAAAAACAGGTAACATAACACCCGCGTGAGGAAGTACATGATATAGGAAGAACACTTGGATAACAAGTGGTGTGTTTTGAATAAACTCAACATAGATACGACTCACTACCTTGGCTAGTGTCCACTGAGAGGTTGCCAATACCCCAAATATAATCCCGAGTACGAGTGCCAACGCAAGGGCAAGGACTGTCACTGAAATGGTAACTTTAAACCCCTCGGCAAATACCGCCCAGTCACGGAAAAGAGCTTCCCATTTAAACCAGGCAAAAGGTCCGACCACTATTTAAGACCCCACTTTTGGATCATTTTATCGAGTTCTCCAGATTTTTTCAGGTCAGCGATCGTTGTATTAACTAATTTGGCTAAACCATCATTTCCCTTTTTAGAGGCAACTCCATAATCCTGAGGACTAAAACTATCTGCCAAGATAACCGTTGAATCATCTAAATATCCAAACAGAATAGATCCGTCTACAGAGAAACAATCCACTCTACCAGCAACTAGTGCCGTCTTTATTTCCGGATAAGTAGCAAATTCCAAGAAGCTGACCTTTGCTCCAACCTTAGCAGCTTGTTCCTCAATGGCCTTCTTGCTAGTAGCACTTTGCGCTACCCCAATCTTTTTCCCATCTAAATCTTTTAAGCTGGTAAAACCAGCACTCTTTTTAACCATTAGTCTTACACCGTCTACAAAATAAGCATCCGAGAAGTTGTAACTCTTTTTACGTTCTTCTGTAACAGTAAAGGTCGCAATAACAAGGTCTACGTCTCCGCTATCCAGCAAGGGTCCCCGGGTTTTTGCCGTAACGGCTGCGGCTTCAATTTTTTCAGTACCAATAATCTTCTTGGAGATTACATTAGCTAAATCGATTTCAAAACCTTCGACCTTCTCCGTCTTTGGGTCTTTGTATCCGAACTTAGGAACGTCGACTTTAACTCCTACTTTGAGAACCCCTCGGTCTTTAATAGCCTTGACATCCGCCGACATTTCGGTAGTAGCGCTTGGGGTTGGAGGAGCCGCAGGCGCAGTTGACCCGCACCCAGTTACCAACCCTACAACCAGTAATAAACTTGTTAGCACCAATCCAGCTTTCTTCATTCAAAATCCTCCTCATTTCATTCTCTAGTGGCAGTGATACTTCGCTTTCTAAGTAACCAAAACTAACTGATCTTAATGCTTTAAGCCGAGTTTAGATTAGCGCAAAATACGGCTTAAAAATGACTTAGTACGCTCATTCGTTGGATTGTCAAAAAACTGTTGTGGAGTATTGGATTCTATAATAAATCCCTCATCCATGAAGATGACACGATCTGCAACTGTTTTAGCAAAGCCCATTTCGTGGGTGACAACAACCATCGTGATACCCTCATGAGCCAAATCAATCATCACATCTAAGACTTCCTGAATCATTTCCGGATCTAGAGCAGATGTTGGCTCATCAAAGAGCATAATTTTAGGTCGCATAGCCAACGCCCGAGCAATAGCCACACGCTGCTGCTGACCCCCAGAAAGTTGCGATGGATACACATTGAATTTTTCACTGAGACCCACACGGTCGAGATAAGCCATACCTTCCTTTGTGGCGACCTCCCTAGAAACTCCCTTAATCAGCATAGGAGCGAGAGTTAAGTTCTCCAGGACCGTTTTATGCGGATAGAGATTAAATTGTTGAAAGACCATTGCCACAGACTGGCGGACTTTGGCAACCTGCGCCTTATGAGCTGTAATTTCCACTCCATCAACTGTTACTTTACCAGAACTAGGTTTTTCCAGAAGGTTCATGCACCGTATCAACGTGCTCTTGCCTGATCCACTAGGGCCAATGACAACCAGTTTTTCCCCCGATTTTACATTTAGATTAATATCTTTGAGAACGTGTAAATGACCAAAATGTTTATTGACGCCTTCTAATTGAATCAAGCGGGTACTCCTTCCATTTTTCTGATTTTCTCTCTCAATTTAAGCATTTATTTCAATATAATTCGTTGCATCCTCTATTAATTCCTCTATTAATTTCTTGAGTATAATGTATACATGAAACACGCACTCCCTAATATTATATACAGCTCATTCCCTCAATATCACCCGTCTTAGTACATCTCTATGCTTTTCCAGATTGACAAAGACCCACTCATATTCTAAACTACATAAAAGCTGACATTGAGATCGCGCTGATGCGCGACACCAAAAATGGAGAAGGCACCTGCTATGGACGGCAGGTGCCTTCGTTTTGTTACGAATCATTAAACTCCCACATCTAATCTATACATGCTTTAACAAAACCTTTAAACAAAACCTTGCTGTGCGCTTCCGTTTCCATCATACTTTCAGGGTGCCACTGAACACCGAGACAAAACTTAGCGCTTGGCTTCTCTATCCCTTCAATGATTCCATCGGAAGCAAGAGCACAATGAATAAATCCCTGCGGGATTGCTGATACTGCTTGATGATGTAGACTGTTAACTCCAATTTTCGTCTTATTGAGAAGAAGAAAAAGAGCCGATTCCTCTACAATATTTACATCGTGCCAAGCGTATTGTCGTGGGGCGGTTTGGCTATGCTGCATAGCACTAGGATATTGGTTCAAAATATCCTGATAGATTTCTCCGCCAGCTGCGACGGCCAAAACCTGGATGCCACGGCAAATTCCCAGAATGGGAAGATCATGTTGCAGAGCCAACTGAGTAAGCAATAGTTCGCTAAAATCCCGTTCAGGAAAACAATCACCAACTCCACGCTGAGGATCCTCTCTTAAGTAGACTGGAGAAATATCTCCTCCACCCGATAAAAGAAGACCGCTAATGAGATTCAAAACATCCGTGGCTTCCTCTGTTGTCCTGATTGGCGGAAGAATTAGCGGGATCCCACCCGCCTTTCGAATACTCTCTACATAATAATGCCGCGGAAATGTCTTTAGTTCTTCCTCACAATGAGCCGCTGTAATACCGATCACTGGTTTTCTTAACACCCGCCCACGTCCTCTCACGAAATCTTGTCAAAAACAAATAAAAACAGCGTCGGTTATGTCTCCGCTACGCTGCCTTATTCCTCAAATATCCGCAAGTCCAAGACTAATTTCGATGGCTTGATCAACCCTAAGCATCACTTCTTCATCCAAAACAGCCACTTTTTCTTTAAGGCGACTTTTGTCAATCGTCCGAATCTGCTCTGTTAAAATCACGGAATCCCGTTCTAAGCCGCTTCGCTTAGCTCGTACTTCGACGTGAGTGGGTAATTTTGCTTTTGCAATCTGAGAAGTAATTGCGGCTATAATTGTCGTCGGGCTGAATTGATTCCCTATGTCGTTTTGAATCACGAGGACTGGACGAGTTCCTCCTTGTTCCGAGCCCACGACGGGGTTAAGTTCTGCGTAATATATTTCCCCGCGTTTTATGATCATCTCTGATACGCCACCATCGTTTCTTCATAGTACTCTAATACTTCTTGTTCCGTAGAAAACAACTCCCTAGCTATTGACAAATTCAGTTGCGCCATCTCCAAGTATCCTTTACGCATCTGCTCGTGGATTCCTTTTTTCCGGCGTTCGTGAAGGATGCTGTTAAGTGCTTCTCGAATAAATTCGCTGCGATTGCGTTTCTCAACAGTGACGATCCCGTCCACTTCCGCGAGCAAACTTTCCGGCAAACTGATCATAATCCGCTTACTTTCTGCCACATTAGCACCCCCAAGTCATTTAGCTAGCTAAAGCTATACTCTATTATAGACAGTAATGCAAAAAAGTGTCAACGAACTATAAGGGTAAATTAGCCTAAACCCCTTGAAAATACGGCTATTTCAACATGTAATTTATGGTAAGAGGGAAAACAAGTGCAAAATATTGATGAACATTATCTACTAAATATAGTATATCAGTATATCAATCATGCTATACTGTTTTTCTTCTCAAATCAACCCTAGAATTGAATTAAGGCTACTTCAATAACCTTTTAAGCATCGACTCATGGGCTAATTCTTCCATATGGTCGTCTAGTTCCTTTAAGGAAGTTTCTGATTTGCGCCTCAAAATCGCTAGTGACAACAACAAATCCGCTAAGTGTGGATTTTTCGGGAGAAGCGGTCCATGCAAATATGTGCCGAAGACATTGCGGTAACGGACCCCTTCCTCACGGTCATCCCCGTTATTCCCATGCCCAAATAAGACTTTTCCTAAAGGCATAACCCCTTCACCCAAATACGTTTTACCTGAGTGATTCTCAAATCCGACCAAAGTCTTTAATTTAAGGCCGGTAGCTCCTGGGGCCACAACTGGACCTAAGTCAACACGCTGCACTCGTTCATCAAGCTCCACAACAACATTACCGATTAAACGCTTCTCTCCAGCGATGGTCCAGATATCTATTATGCCCAAACCCTGAATTTTTTCTCCGCTAGCCATTTGATAGTATCTGCCTAACATTTGATACCCACCACAAATGGAAAGAACGACCAGACCATTCTCTATGGCACTTCGAAGTTCCTTTTCCCTGCGCATTAAATCTTGAACGAGCAGGCCCTGTTCCCTGTCAGAACCCCCGCCAAGAAAGAGGATATCCATACCCATAAAGTCCAAGTCCTCACCCAAAGAGGCTTGCTGAATTACTGGTTCGATCCCTCGCCAACGACAACGGGCTGCTAACGCTAAAATATTTCCTCTATCTCCATAAAGATCCAGTAAATCCGGATACAGATGGCATATATTCATTTTCATGAGCTCGCCCCCTCTACGCGATCCCTCGCCTTGGAATTAGCCAATCCTGCCTTCTCTTGTCGATCTTCTAGGATCTCACGCAACGGAAATAACAAAGTATAGGTGGGTAAGACAAATGCCACCTCTTCCACGGTTCTGCTTACTTGCAATAGATCGAGGGCCGTAGCCAAAGTATGTTCAATAACCAGCTTCTCGACAGACACTCCAGCATATTTAAGCCTCAAGGCTATATCCTCCGCACGGAGTCCTGTGCAAATTACTTGATTTATACTAGCCTCATGCATCCCTAACCGTTCAAAATTGACATCCCACAACCAGGAAATATCCCTTCCATCGGCTGCTAAATCATTAATTCCGATTAGAATCCGAAGGGGTTTATTGACTCCAAGCATCGTCTGGATAACTTGATCAAACCCTGTAGGGTTTTTCACGAGAGTTAACGTGATTTCTCCTTCTGGCAAGTAAAAACGTTCCATCCGTCCCGCTTGAGGAATAAAGTCTCTCAACCCTTTTTCAATCAAGACATCGTTTATTTCCAGCTGACGAGCAGCGGTAAGTGCTGCCAACGCGTTGTACAGGTTATAATAGCCTTGTAAAGATAACGTGAATGAAGTCACACCCACCTGAAAGAGAAGTAACCCCTCCTCCATGCGAATGTTTTGAGCCCGTATCTCAGGCTCAGGGCGGTGGAATCCACACCCTAGGCAATTAAAAATACCCAATTGCCCATAATGAAAAAGCGCATAATTAAGGGCAGTGCCACATACAGGGCAAAACCTTGCTTCCCGGGTTTCTTCGCTCTCACTACTGCTATCCGGAGTACGTTCCACTCCATAGTAAATCACTGACGCGTGATCCGTGCCAAACTGGGCAACCAAAGGATCATCCGCATTTAACACCAGGAGGGTCTCTTTCGGTAGAGACTCTCTGACCATACGAACAGTTGTATCTAACTCCCCGTAACGATCAAGCTGATCGCGAAAGAAATTGGTGACAATAGCCAAAGTGGGCGACACTTGTTCGCAAAATTTCGGCACTGTTGCTTCATCCACTTCTAATAAGGCAAGACTAGCCCTCGAAGAACCGTTCCAACGCGTATTTTGGATCAAAGCACCCGTAATTCCTGTCACGAGATTTGCCCCAGCTTGGTTAAAAGCAAACTCTTCCCCGGATTGACGGAGTATGCTTGCGAGAAGATTAGCTGTTGTTGTTTTTCCATTAGTTCCAGTGATCATAATGATCCCGTCCCTATAAGCTACACTCAGATGCCCCATTATCTCTGGATCAATCCAGTTAGCAATTTTGCCGGGTAAGGTTGTCCCCTTTTTCCCGGTCAATAACAAGCCTCTATTTATCATTTTACCAGCCCATAGGGCAACCCAAAAACGCCATGTTCGCTTCATTGTAGCTCCTTAAATTGCAATCAATTTCTAAAATTATAACACTCTCAATTATATTATCAACCAAAAACAGTTAACTGCAAACATCACCACAGAAGATCTAAGGAATATCTCGATCTCCATAACTGTTACCTATTATAGCACATACGCCTTCACACTGACCTACTCCTCATGAACATTACCTGATACTCTTTAATAGAAAAACCTCCTGAACCTTATTTAAAGATTCCAGAGGTTTACTCCAGTAGTATCCATCTATTTAGGTGAACTCGTTAGTTAAAGCTCAATACGCTTTAAAACCATTGATACTTTGATGAACAAACATATCCAGCATTGGCCCAAGCACAAAACTTAAGAAAACTCTGAATCCTTCCGCCAATACCAAAGCCACACCGACACGGAGTAGAAGACGCACCCCACGAGACGTCGATCGTCGTAAAATTCCATCAAAATCAAGGGCTCCGGCAGCACCCCAACCGAGAAACAAGCATAGAACAAAAAATGCATAACTCATCCAAGTGGTTAGATCTAACATACCCTCACCCCCTTGCCACTACTTATGATACTGCAAAGGGTTTTATGTCTATAGGGTACCTATTATTGGATAAAAATCTTTATAATTTCTTTATGATCTTCACTATTATCTTTACGCCTTTTATACGGATAATAGATCTATAATAAGGTAGCACTCAGTATGAAAAGTTGATTTTGTTAGAGAATAAAGAAGTACGCAGAAAACCGAGGGTGAAATAAATGGCAAAGGGAAAACTAACAATATTCTTAGGGGCAGCTTCAGGTGTCGGAAAAACTTATGCAATGCTAGAAGCGGCCTTAGGTAGAGTGTCTGAAGGTGTAGATGTGGTTGTGGGTTTGGTAGAAACTCATGGAAGAGCGGATACCGAGGCTATGCTCAAAGAATTATTGTCAGCGGGAATACACGTTTACACTACCCTGAATATTCAAGACTTAGAGACGCTCAATGATATAGTAACTCAAATAACAGGCGTTACCGTACAGGAGACGGTTCCTGATCAAGTCTTAGAAACTGCGTCCCAAATCCAACTAATTGATATCCCACCCGAGGAGTTAATTCAAAGGTTGAAAGATGGGAAAGTCTATGTTCCTGACGATGAAAAAGAGGAATTCAAAAACTTTTATCGACCTGGTAATATTAACGCTTTAAGGGAGTTGGCCCTTCGCTATACAGCGCAACGAGTGGATCGTGAGATAGAATCCTATAGGCGAGTCCATGGAATTGATGGACCATGGCCAACGGGAGAAAAGATTCTGGTTTGTATAAGTGCTAGTCCCCTCTCAGCTCAGTTGATTCGAATTGCAAAAAGAATGACAGATAAGGTTCAAGGGGAACTATTTGCCGTTCATGTCGAAACCCTACGCCGCTTCCCTAGTAGTGAGTCTGAAAAAAATTCTATGGCCAATAATCTTCGGTTAGCGGAGGAACTGGGGGCAGAAATAATTGGACTAACCGGAAATAGTGTCGCCCAAGCAATTTTAGAACTGGCAAGGAAACGCAATGTTTCCCAGATAATTATTGGAAAGCCTGAGCATACACGTTTCTGGGAGATGATTCATGGATCGGTAGTGGATAAAGTAATTCGGCGAAGCCAGGGAATTAGTATTCATGTTATTCCAGGGCGTCAACAAGAGTCAAAGGCTTTTGAAATTCAGGTAGGGAAGAAAGAGGAAGAAGTAGGAACTAAAACACAACGTTGGAGATTGACGGAGGTAATTCCTTATTTGGCATCAAGCCTCATGGTCGGTGCCATTACTTTAGTGTTTACGTTAGTTAGTCCGTTTTTAGGCTTGGTTAATATTTCTTTGACTTATCTACTTCCTATTTTAATCATTGCTGCCCTCTGGGGAACCCTACCTGCCATTGCAACTGCGTTAATGGGGACGATTGCCTTTGATCTTTTCTTTGTTCCTCCATTTTTTCAATTTACTGTTGCGGATTTTCGTTATCTAATCAGCTTCGCTATTTTCATGTTGGTCGGTTTGATAACTGGAACTCTATCCGATCGATTAAAAAAACAGGTGAATTATTCTCGACAGCGAGAAAATAGCATTTCAGCGCTCTATTCGCTAAGCCGTGATATTGCTGCAGTCGATAACCTAGATGCTGTGTTAGATTGCATCGTTAGTAATGTCTCCAAGACATTAGAAGGGCAGGTTCTGTTACTTTTACCTAATGAAAAAGCTCAATTGGTGCTAAGGAAGGACTCTGGACTTAACAATTTCCTAGATAAACACGAACTTTCTGTTGCCACCTGGGTCTATGAAAGAGGACTAAAAGCGGGTAATGGTACTGAGACTTCAGGAAATTCTCAAGCCCTATATTTGCCACTAAGTACAGAACAGGGAACCCAAGGAGTTCTGGGGATATATATTAAGGATAGTAAAGCGCAATTTGACTCTGAGCGAATTCGCTTATTAGAAGCCTTTACGGGACTATCGGCCATGGCCATCAATCGAGTAAAATTGGCAGAACAAGCCAGAGTGTCTCTCTCGTTGGTCGAGTCTGAACGCTTACGCACAGCCCTTTTCAATTCACTTTCGCATGATTTGCGCACACCCCTCGCTTCCATCATCGGAGCAGTCACCGGACTTCTAGAAGATCAGAATCTCGTCTATGGCCCTGAGGCCCGCATTGAGCTGCAGAAAACGATTCTACATGGGGCTGAACGGATGAATCGATTTATTAGTAACTTATTAGATATGGCACGGCTAGAAAGTGGCATGCTTCGCCTAAATAAAGAATGGTGTGATCTTCAAGATATCGTTGGAGTTGCAATTAATAGGCTAGGAAACACCTTAACTCGACGACCATTGGACATTAATATCCAGGAAGGTTTACCGTTAGTGCAAGCAGATGGGATTTTGATAGAACAGGTTCTGATCAACCTGCTAGATAATGCCCTTAAGTACTCCGAAGCGGCTAGTAAAATTATGATATCCATCCGACAACAAGGAAAGCAACTAGAAATCGTGGTCGCAAATCGAGGTCATGGCATTCCTGAGACGGATTTAAGCAAGGTCTTTGATAAGTTTTATCGACTCAGTTCCCCTCTACAAGTGAGTGGAACAGGCCTCGGTCTGGCTATCTGCAAAGGACTTATTGAAGCACATGGTGGGGATATTTGGGCTGAAAATAATAAACTTGGCGGTGTGACAATTACATTTACCTTGCCGTTAACCGACCAATCGATTGGTCTAGTGCCTGAGATGAGTGAGGGAGAGTAATATGGAAAACAAAGGGCAGCGAATCTTAATTATTGATGATGACACTCAGATTAGGAGATTTCTACGGGTGGCCTTAACCAGTCACGGATATGTTGTAAAAGAAGCTCGGACAGGCAGAGAGGGTCTTGAGGCTGTCGCGATGTTCAGCCCGGACTTAGTTGTTTTAGATTTAGGGTTACCCGATATCGATGGACTAGATGTAGTGCGTCAGTTGCGAGAATGGGCTAAGGTTCCCATTATCATTCTTTCGGTCAAGGAGCAGGAGAGTGATAAAATTGCGGCCTTGGACTTGGGTGCTAATGACTATGTCACAAAACCCTTTGGTATGGGTGAATTGCTAGCTCGAATTCGTGCTGCAATGCGCCACACTGTGGGGGTAGAGGAACAACCAGTAATTCACTTTGAGGACTTGACCCTTGATTTATTACATCGTCGGGTCACAAGGGATGATCACGAGATTAAGCTCACCTTAACGGAATATGAGATTGTAAAAAATCTGGCGATTAATGCAGGGAAAGTTATAACTCACAGTTATTTACTTCGTACTGTATGGGGACCGTCTTATGAAAAAGAAGTACAGTATTTACGAGTGTACATTGGTCAAATCAGACGAAAGCTGGAACGTGACCCATCTCGCCCACGCCATATTATTACCGAACCAGGGGTTGGATATCGCTTGCTATAAATCACAGGAAGAATTAGACTTAAGGGCGATTATTGAATCAATGTCATGTTATATAAAAACTTAATTCTTTCGTAATTACTAAAGACTAGACCTTGGAGGAAAAGGTATTGAACACATTTGGAAAAATCATGACACCATCTCGAGTTTTAGTTGTTGGCTTTGCGACGGTTATTCTGTTAGGAGCGTTATTACTGACCTTACCTCAAGCAACTCAGGATGGATTGGGCTTATCCTTTTTGAATGCCATCTTTACCGCCACCTCCGCAGTTTGCGTGACAGGACTAGTGGTTGTGGATACAGCGACGACCTTTACGCTCTTTGGACAATGGATCATTCTGTTCTTGATTCAAGTTGGTGGACTCGGTTTTATGACCTTTGCAACCCTGTTTGCTATGATTTTAGGAAAAAGAATTACCTTTAAGGAACGCTTGTTGTTGCAAGAGGCCTTAAACCAAGTTTCAGTTGAAGGGGTCGTTCGATTAACGAAGTCTGTCCTGCAGATTTCCTTTGCTATTGAAGCGATTGGTGCCTTCATTCTAACCTTACGCTGGTATTCTGATTTTGGCTTTAGTAAAGCACTTTATTATGGGGTCTTTCATTCTATCTCAGCCTTTAATAATGCAGGTTTTGACCTCTTTGGGAATTTCACGAGTCTTACAGCGTTCGTCGGAGATCCCTTCGTTAACATTACCATCATGCTTTTGATTATTTGCGGAGGATTGGGCTTTGTTGTTTTGGCGGATCTATTGGGAGATCGGAAAAAGTTCAGACTGCATACGAAAATAGTCTTAAAGGTTTCCGGAGTCCTGATCTTAGGAGGCGCGGTGTTTATTTTGATCATGGAATTTACAAACCCAAAAACGTTGGGACCTCTTCCTATCGGGACAAAAATCTTGGCCGCTTTTTTTCAATCGGTTTCCCCACGAACAGCAGGATTTAACACCATCGACATTGCCAACATGTATGAGACATCGTTACTCTCTATGATTGTACTTATGTTTATCGGAGCTTCCTCCGGGTCAACGGGCGGGGGCATAAAAACAACCACGTTTATAGCAATCGTTTTATCCGTCTTGAGCACCTATCGCAGTGATCCTCATGTTGTGATAAAGGATAGGACTATTCCAAGGGATGTCATCGCGAAAGCTTGGGCAATTACCACTTCAGCCGCAATTTTGATTTTCATGATACTTTTGGTACTTTCACACACGGAGAACTCAGATTTACTGACCGTGCTTTTCGAAGTGACGTCTGCCTTCGGGACAGTAGGTCTATCGATGGGAATCACTCCCCATCTTTCCGTAGTTGGTAAAATTGCCATCGCTTTAACGATGTTTATCGGGAGGGTGGGTCCCTTAACCCTAGCGTTTGTCCTTACCCAAAAACGAAATAAGGTATCTACCCAAATCAAGTATCCGGATGAACGAATTATGATTGGTTAGAGGAGGAAAAGTCAATGCGCAAACAATTTGTCGTGATCGGCTTAGGACGATTTGGAACGAGTGTCGCTAAAACCCTCAGTACATTAGGCCATGATGTTTTAGCGATGGATAAGAACGAGCATGCCGTTCAGGTCATAATGCAGGATGTGACTCAAGCGGTACAGGCCGACGCGCGTGAGGAGGAGACCCTCCGCGCCTTAGGGGTGCGGAACTTTGATGTTGCGATTGTAGCGATCGGGGATGACCTTGAAGCAAATATACTAATCACCCTGATGCTCAAAGAAATGGGAATACCCTATGTTGTCGCAAAAGCTCAATCAGTCCAACACGGAAAAGTATTAGAAAAAATCGGGGCAGATAAAATTGTATATCCGGAACAAGATATGGGGATTCGAGTGGCCAACAATCTAATTAGAACAAATGTCATGGATTTCATAGAATTGTCACTAGATTTCAGCATCTTCGAAATCATTGCTCCATCCCAGTTTGTTAATAAAACCCTCGGAAAATTAAATTTACGGGCAGTTTATAAGATTAATGTGGTGGCGATCAAAAAAAGTGCAGATCAGATTGTTATTGCGCCGGGAGCAAACGAAGTCATTGAGGAAAAGGACATTTTGGTAATTGTATGTAACAAAAAGGCACTTTCAAGGTTACCAGACTAATATATAGGAACTTTTATAAATATAACAGTAAGACTTCGTCCATGAACGAAGCCTTACTGTTATATTTTTCCCCATCCCAACTAGCCAGAGACTTCGCTTTAGCGTTAGTGAATCCTTCAAGCAAGTGGTTACCATTAAGCGATTGAACAACTAGTTTGGTCCGCGAGCTTCCGATGAGCGGTGCTAATGCGAGGTCTCCCTATTTTAGTACGCTCTTCCCCATCAAAAACTTATCCACTTCCCGTGCTACAAGCTTTCCTTCCTGGATAGCCCAAACAACGAGACTCTGCCCTCTTCTCATATCACCTGCGGTGAATACCTTCTCCACATTGGTCTCGAAAACTTCGTATTCCGCTTGAACGTTGCTCCTAGAATCTCTCTCCAGCTCAAGCTCATTCGGGATGGTATCTTCGGGACCCAAAAACCCCATAGCAAGCAACACCAAGTCGGCAGGCCAAACTTTTTCGCTGCCCTGAACTTCTTGAGGAACCATCCTTCCGGCGGAATTCTTAACCCAGGTAATTTCTATGGTATGAACCTCTTTGACCTCGCCGTTCTCATTTCCGACTATCTTCTTCGTGGAGATGAGGTAATTTCTCGGATCCTTTCCATATAGGCATATCGCTTCTTCCTGGCCGTAGTCCACTTTAAGCTTCAGCGGCCATTCTGGCCATGGATTAGAAGCTTCAACCCTCTTTTCAGGCAGCTCGGGCATAATTTCAAACTGGTACACACTTTCGCAACCATACCGTATGGATGTAGCGACACAGTCAGTCCCGGTGTCCCCGCCGCCAAGAATAATGACTTTCTTGTCCTTAGCGCTTATATAGCTACCGTCCTTAAGCTCAGAATCTAGAAGGCTTTTGGTATTAGCCTTCAGGAAATCCACCGCAAAGTGAACCCCCTTGAGATCTTTACCTTCAACCTCCAGACCCCGTGACTTGGTTGCACCCGCACACAGTACAACGGCATCATACTGATCAACGAGTTCCTGAGCAAGGATGTCTTTGCCTATCTCCGTATTAAGCACGAATTGGATTCCGGATGCCTTCATGAGGTCAATGCGTCTTTCCACGATGCGTTTTTCGAGCTTCATGTTGGGAATCCCGTACATCAACAGACCACCGGCTCTGTCGTTTCTTTCGTAAACCACCACGTCATGTCCTACAAGATTTAAATAATAGGCTGCTGACATCCCGGCTGGGCCTGAACCAACGACAGCGATTTTCCTCCAGGTCACTTTTGTTTTTTTTGGCACTACCCAACCTTTGGCAAAGGCTCTCTCAATGATTTCATATTCAAGACTGTTGATGGTAACGGGCTCCATGATATAGCCCTCTGTGCATGACCCTTCACAGGGCGCAGGGCATACTCTTCCCGTAAACTCCGGAAATGGATTGGTTCTAATCAGACGTTTGTATGCGTCCTCCCACTGTCCTTTATAAACCAGCTCATTCCACTCCGGGATAAGATTGTGCACAGGACATCCTGCTGCCATGCCGTTTAAGAGAACTCCGCCATTGCAAAAAGGAACTCCACAGTTCATGCATCTCGCGCCCTGAGTTTTTACGGCCTCAAGATCCTGCGGAAGCCGAATTTCATTCCAGTCATTAATTCTTTCTTCTGGAGGTCGTTTTTTCGGATTTATTCTTTCATACTCTAAAAATCCAGTCGCTTTTCCCATTGCAAGTCCCACCTTTTCAAGATCCCCACTTTTATGGGTGGGGGTGGATTCTCCGTATCTGAAGTCTAGATTTCAGTTTTAGCTGAACGAGTATTAGTTATTAAGACTCTCTTCGAAAGCCGCCATCAAGGCTTTTTCACCACTGAAACCTGCCTTATGAGCCTTTTCAATGTTTTCAAGCATACGTTTGTAATCTTTTGGAATAATCTTGATGAATCTTAGCGAGTAGCCTTTCCAGTCCTCAAGAACCCTCTTACCTAGTGGACTGTCGGTATACTCGACATGTTTTTCAATCATGGCCTTGATCCCATTCAATTCTTCTTCAGATTCAATTTTTTCTAGCAATACTAGGGACTTGTTGCAGTATCTTTCGTCAAAGTCCAGAATATAGGCTATACCACCCGACATTCCTGCCGCAAAGTTTCTTCCTGTTTTACCTAGGACAACCACTTTACCACCTGTCATATACTCGCAGCCATGGTCACCTACCCCTTCAACGACTGCTTTAACTCCGCTATTCCTTACGCAGAATCTTTCCCCTGCGATTCCGTTGATATATGCCTCTCCGGAAGTTGCTCCGTAAAAAGCAACATTCCCAATCAGAATATTTTTCTCAGGGTCAAAGTCAGAAGCTTTAGGTGGATATACCACAATCTTGCCACCGGAAAGGCCTTTTCCTAAATAATCATTGGAATCTCCTTCTAATTCAAGAGACATTCCTTTAGGAATAAATGCTCCAAAGCTCTGTCCTGCTGAGCCTACAAAGGTCAACTTGATGGTATCTTCGGGAAGTCCATTAACGCCATAGCGCTTCGAAATTTCACTTCCGACGATGGTACCGACCACCCTATCGACATTATTAATCTTTAGTTTAGCCCTGATAGGTTTCTGGTTTTCAAGCGCTGGCCTGCACATCCTCAGAAGCTTTCTCATATCGAGTGATTTTTCGAGCATATGATTCTGTGATTGGGTGTTAAATCGGCTGACATCGGCACCCGCATAAGGTTGATACAGAATCGTGGATAGATCAAGATTAGTTGCCTTCCAGTGCTTAATATTCTCTTTAGTTTTAAGTCTATCTGTACGTCCAACCATTTCAGTGATTGTCCTAAAGCCAAGCTTAGCCATAATTTCGCGCATTTCCTGGGCTACAAATCGCATGAAGTTCTCAACATACTCTGGTTTACCTGTAAAGTTTCTTCTTAAAGTTTGATCTTGTGTCGCTATCCCTACAGGACATGTGTTCAGGTTACAAACTCTCATCATAACACACCCTAAGGCAATCAGAGGGGTTGTCGCAAAGCCGAATTCCTCTGCCCCAAGCATTGCTGCAACAACTACATCTCTGCCAGTTAGCAGCTTGCCATCAGTTTCCACAATCACCCTGTCTCTTAACTTATTGAGAACCAGCGTTTGATGAGTTTCTGAAAGCCCAAGTTCCCACGGCAGTCCCGAATTTCTAATGCTTGTTCTCGGAGAAGCTCCTGTTCCTCCGTCATATCCACTGATTAGTATTACATCTGCTTTCCCTTTGGCTACCCCTGCAGCAATTGTCCCTACACCAACTTCAGAAACGAGCTTGACGCTAATCCGTGCATCTTTGTTTGCATTTTTAAGGTCATGAATGAGTTCAGCCAAATCTTCTATCGAATAGATATCATGATGAGGCGGTGGCGAAATAAGATCGACGCCTGGTGTTGAATGCCTTACCTTGGCAATTTCCGGATAAACCTTACGTCCTGGAAGCTGGCCACCTTCACCGGGTTTTGCACCCTGTGCCATTTTTATCTGTATCTCTTTAGCATTCACTAGGTAGTTGCTCGTCACACCGAAGCGTCCTGAGGCAACCTGCTTGATGGCACTGTTTTTAGTGTCCCCATTGGCCATCACCGTGAATCTTTCAGTATCCTCTCCACCTTCACCGGTGTTGCTCATTCCACCCAGTCGATTCATAGCGATCGCCAGACATTCATGCGCTTCCTTACTGATAGAGCCATAGGACATTGCTCCGGTTTTAAACTTTTTAACGATTGAAGCAACCGATTCCACTTCTTCAATAGGAATCGTATCCCCTGCATTGCACTTAAAATCAAGAAGATTCCTTAGAGTGCATATTTCAAAGTCATTTACCTTCTTAGAGAAATCTTTAAAGAGGGAGTAATTCCCTTCCCTGCATGCTTTTTGAAGCATATAGATGGTTTCAGGATTGTAAAGATGAATTTCCCCGTCCTCTTTGCACTGGAAACACCCACCAACTTCCAACGTATCGGTATACGGCGAATTTTCAAGATAGGCACTTTCATGACGCATCTGATTTTCTAGCGCAATTTCTTCAAGTCCTATCCCTTCTACTCTTGAAGGGGTCATCGTGAAATATCTGTCGATAAAATCTTTTTTAAGACCGACTGCCTCAAAAATTTGGGATCCGTGGTAGCTTCGCATGGTTGAAATACCCATTTTCGTAAGAACTTTAAGAATGCCTTTTACAGAAGCCTTGATGAAGTTCTTTTTACTTTCTTCATAAGTTAATCCATCCAGCAATTTTTTCTTGGAAAGATCCTTAATTGTTTCATAAGCTAGATACGGATTAATGGCTGTAACACCATACCCAATAAGAGTACAAAAATGATGAACTTCTCTTGGTTCTCCTGATTCCAGTACGATTCCCATGTTGGTCCTGATCTCTTTTCTGATCAAGTGGTGGTGAAGCCCTGAAGACGCCAAAAGTGCAGGGATAGCAGCATAGCTCTCATTAACGCCTCGGTCTGAAAGGATAATGATATTAGCCCCTTCGCTAATGGCTTTATCAGTTTCTCTAAAAATCCTATCCAAGGCCTTTTCCATCGACTTTGCCCCTTTTGAGGCTTTATAAAGGATGGAGAGGGTCACTGTTTTGAACTTGTCATTATTAAGATGCTGAATCGTATTCAGCTGCTCATTGGTCAAGATCGGATGCTCCAAGAAGAGACTGACAGAATTTCTTTGATCGGGATCCAGAACGTTTCCAGTATCCCCAAGGAGAATGCTGCTTGAAGTAACGATTTCTTCTCTTATTCCGTCGATCGGGGGATTGGTGACCTGTGCAAAGAGTTGTTTGAAGTAAAGGTACAGCATCTGGGGTTTCTCAGATAATACAGCGAGCGGCGAATCCATACCCATGGCTCCAATGGGATCAACGCCTTGTATCACCATCGGCAAAATTGTTGTCGTTATATCCTCATACGTATATCCAAAGGCTTTCTGCTGCTTTATCAGGTCCTCCGTTACTCCCTCATCCTGCACTTTCTCAACCGGTAGATCATTCAGATGAACGATATGCCGGTTATTCCATTCTGTATAGGGATGTAATATCGAGACACTTTCCTTGAGTTCTTCGTCAGAGATGATTCTCTGCGCTTCGGTATCAATCAGCAACATTTTGCCCGGCTCAAGCCGTCCTTTATATTTAATATTTTCCGGCTTAATGTCCAAGACACCGACCTCTGAAGCCAGAATAACCTTATCATCTTTTGTTACATAATACCGAGAAGGTCGGAGTCCGTTTCTGTCCAACACTCCGCCGATGACCACACCGTCAGAAAAGCCCATTGCCGCGGGCCCATCCCAAGGCTCCATTAAGTAGTCATGGAATCTGTAGAAGTCCTTTTTCTCCTTGGACATCTGCTCATTCTTTTCCCAGGGCTCAGGAATCATCATCATAACAACATGCGGAAGCGACCTTCCAGTGAGGTGAAGAAATTCAAGACTATTGTCGAACATGGCAGAGTCACTGCCCGACTCGTCCACAATAGGAAATACTTTTGTAAGGTCCTCAAAAAGCGGTGAATCGCTACATTTCTGTCTCGCCTTCATCCAGTTGACGTTCCCTCTAATAGTATTGATTTCGCCGTTGTGAACGATATATCTGTTGGGATGTGCTCTTTCCCAGCTTGGAAAAGTGTTAGTGCTGAATCTTGAATGAACCATAGCTAGCGCAGATGTGAAATCAAGATCTGCCAGGTCAAGATAGAAATTCCTAAGTTGTTCTGCTGTCAGCATGCCTTTATATACAATGGTTTTTGAGGAGAGGCTTGCAATATAAAATGAGCCTCCCTTGTCTTCACACATCGGAACAATTACCTTTTCTGCTCTTTTTCTAATAATATAAAGCTTTCTTTCAAAATCCATATGATCCAATATGCTGGGATCTTTCCCAATAAAAACCTGGATTAATCTAGGCATTGCGGCTTTTGCACCTTCGCCAATTGTTGTCCTATTGATCGGAACTTCTCTCCACCCTAGTATCCTCTGACCTTCCTCCTGAACGATTCTTTCAAAGGTCTCTATCTGCGTTTTTCTAAAATCATCATACTTATGAGCAAATACCATACCGACACCGTAGCAATCTTTCTCCGGCAAGACAAAACCCAGCACATCACATTCCCTTTTGAAAAATTCATGAGGTATCTGGATCAGTATTCCAGCACCATCTCCTGTATTTTCATCAGCTCCGCTTGCCCCCCTGTGGCTTAAGTTTTCCAGTACAGTTAAGGCTTCATCTATAATGTCATTAGACTTTACGCCTTTGATATTAACGACAAATCCCATACCGCAAGCATCATGTTCTAAAGTTGGATCGTAAAGACCCTGTTTTTCTGGTAAACCATAACTTTGCATAATACACACCCTTTATCCAATAGTGAATCTCCCACTTCTACAAGTTGGAGTGGTATCCCGTACGAAGTTTCGATGTTCAACTTTAGCTGAACGAGTTTCACTAAGCCGACAGTTTTCTATGTTGAAAATTGTAACATAAATATTCGAATTGAATAACTGGTTTTGCTAATTTATTTTGTATTCATAACCTTTTTAGTCATTTTACTTCAATTATTGCCATATTTCTGTGATTATATTGAGCTTTCCTCTTAGACTCCCACTCAATATGCACCAAAAGCTCACACTTCATCATAGTGTGAGCTTTTGGGTGCACTGGGAGATGAGTGTTTATGGCGTCAAAGATACACTCGGGGAACTCGCTTAGAGATCCCACAAACCACTTCATAGCTGATGGTGTCAATCCACTCTGCCATTTCTGCTGCAGTAATTTGATCATAACCATCTTTCCCCAAAATGGTTACGACGTCGCCTACTTGTACTCCCGGTATCTTGGTCACTTCAAGCATGGTCTGATCCATACAGATTCTCCCAATCATCGTGGCACGTCTTCCATGAATTAGCATTTCGCCCTGATTAGAAAGTGCTCTGCGCAGCCCATCTGCATACCCAACAGGGATGGTTGCAACACGCGTAGGGTATGCAGCCTTGAAGGTGCGGCCATAACTTACTGCTTCACCTGTTTTTATTCCTTTGACATGGGATACTTTCGCCTTCCAAGACATGACTGGTTCCAAACCGACAGCTCCGCCAATCTGAGAAGAAGGTGTCAGTCCATAAAGACTAATGCCTGCACGAACCAACTCGAAATGGGATTCCGGGAACTGGAGAATCGCCGCACTGTTGGCCGTATGGCGAATTGGAATACTTAACCCAGCCTTCTTGAGTTTGTTATAAAAGGCTTGAAAGCGTTCTAACTGCTCCCGGGCAAACGAGAGATCTCGCTGATCTGACGAAGCAAAGTGAGTGAAAATGCCTTCAATATATAGATTAGGCAAGGATCCAATGTTCATGATATCAGTGAAATCTCTCTCCCTAAATCCAATCCGGTTCATACCTGTATCAACTTTTATATGTAACCTGGCCGTTTTACTTTGTTTCACGGCCGCCTCGGAGAGCGCTTGAGCCTGAGACAATTGAAAAACGGCGGGGATAATCTCTTCCTTAACCAAAATATCCGACTGGTCCAGTTCGGTAGCTCCAATGACCATGACCGTAAGCTCTGGAAACACCGCTTTTATCTCTAGTGCTTCTTGCAATAGAGCAACACCAAAGCGCTTTGCACCACACGCCATCAACGTTTTTACAACCGGCAACACTCCATGCCCGTAAGCATCAGCCTTGACAATTGGCATCATTTCACTTTTGGTATACGCCTGAAGCTTGGAGTAATTTTCCTTCAGTGTTTGAAGATTTACTTCAGCCCAAACCTGTCGCATCCCCATAGATTCGCCCCCCCTTTCCCCATATTTGGCTTAAGTTCTAACTTACGCCGTACTTTAGGGAGCTCATCCGCCACTTCCGATGCAGTGAATCCTGACCACCCATACTCACCCGCTAGGACATCTGCAGATTTCCCATGCAGATATACGCCTAGGCACGCCGCCTCGAGGGGTGCAACCCCTTGGGCTAGCCAAGCTAGAATGCTACCCGTGAGCACATCTCCCGTTCCCCCTGTTCCAAGTCCAGGATTACCAGTGGGGTTGAAAAAAGCGCGACCGTCTGGTGAAGCAATAATGGTCACAGACCCTTTCAAAACCACTACGGCTTCCCATTCAACCGCTTTGGCCACTGCCAGATCTAGTCGATTGCTCTCAACGTCTTCGACACTACACTCGCAAAGTCGGGCCATTTCGCCCGGATGAGGGGTAAGAATTAGCGGACCTCGGCCATTTCTTAACCCCAGTAACCCTGGTTCTCTTGCAAGCTGATTGAGGGCATCTGCATCCAAGACCACCGGGCAACTTATACTTCTCAAGATTTCCCCTAATACTGGAGTAAACTCTGGACTTTGACCTAGTCCAGAGCCAACTGCAAGGGCTTGGGCGCTCTCAGATTGTTTTAGAATCACAGGCCAAGCTTCTTCGTTCAGACACTCTTCGCCTGGAGCGGACCAAGTGGTGGCCTCTGTGATTGCTGTATCTACTTCTTTCGCAATTCCCTCTGGAGTAACTATTTGCAACAGGCCAATCCCGCTTCGCAAGGCACCCCGTCCAGCCAAAACAGCTGCCCCGCTCATTCCTTTAGACCCAGCCACCAAAATCCCTTTGCCATGGGTGCCTTTATGTCCTTTTAAGGTACGGATGGGGAGCATCCTGCGCACATCGTCATCAGTTAAGACAAATGTGGAAATTCCTTCATCCTCAAGATAGGAGGCAGGAATAGAAATAGGATCGACAACGACCCTTCCACTATGGTCTGGTCCTTCGCCGAGAAAAAGCCCCCATTTTGGAAGTCCAAAGGTAACCGTAGTTTGAGCTTGAATCGCCGTACGATACACCTTACCAGTATTGGCATCCACCCCACTCGGAATATCGATAGAAACCACCCATCCAGGAGCACGGTTCACTTCATCCACATATTCTTCTACTAAACTAGGCAGAGCGCCACGCATCCCAATGCCAAATAATGCATCCACAACGACGTCCGCTTGAGCCAACGCTAAACGGGTTAAACGGCGTTGTTTCTCTCCTTCAATGACAAAACATTTCCCAGTTGACCCTTGGAAAAGTTGTAAATTTATGGCTGCATCTCCTTTTAACTCTTTCAACCCAGCAAACAAAAAGACTGTAACATCCATACCTTGGAGAATTAGATGACGAGCAACTGCCAAGCCATCTCCCCCATTGTTACCTTTACCAACTAAAACCACTGCTTTTCGTCCGCTTAAATCTAAGGCCTCCTCAGGGAGACACCGTCGTATTTCTTCGACAACTGCCCAAGCCGCATTTTCCATCAGGAGCAGACTTGGAATACCATAATGATGAATGGCCTTTTCCTCGATCTGTCGCATCTGTTCCGCATTGACCACACGCACTTTCCCCACCTCGATTCTTTTTTACCTTGGAATAGACAGGGGGACGGTTCTTCTGTCTAGAAATCCATTTCTCTGCGTAACTAAACCAAGGCTTAGACAAGAGAACCGTCCCCCTGTCTACCTTTCGTTCTCTTTCCTCTGTTCATCAACTTAGAATCGCAAACGCCATCGCTTGCGTTCGATTATGGGATAAACTAACGCGCACTTGGGCACCACCGCGGGCTATCACCAAATCCATGGCTCTAGAGCTGAGATGGACCTGGGGTTCTCCACTTGAATCACTTAAGATTTCTATATCGTGCCAAGCTAAACCACAGAGACCCGTCCCCAATGTTTTAAGAACAGCCTCTTTTCCAGCGAAACGAGCTGCGTAACTCTGGATGCCTTTGTTTATCAAATTTTCTCGTTCACGAGTCGTGAAAAGACGCTCATACAACTTGGGCTGTCGTTGAAACGCAAGAATCACTCGTTCTATTTCGATAATATCAATTCCAGGATACATTTTGCTTAACTCCAAATCACTGAATTAATTGTTGCAACATTTCTTGCCCCTCTGGGGATCCAGCCGCCAATAAAACATCCTGTTCTCTTAGGATAAACCCTGCTTCTGGAGAAAACTGTTCAAAACCATCTCTGACCACTGCTACAATAGTGGTTCCCGTTCGCTCCCGAACTTTCAATTCCTTCAAGGTTTTTCCAATTGCAGGTGAAGTCCTTCCGATTACGATTTCCCCAACATCCAGCCAACGGGACATTATACGGTCTGCATATCCCTGCAATTTATTAAGATGACTCTCAATCTTCAGATCATTTTCACGCCTTATATCCATCAAATTTTTTAAATCTTCAAGAAAGACCTGAATTTCTCCTTTTTGATTAAATGATTTAACAAATTTTTCTGCCATAGCCTTCGAGGTTACAGTTATCCCGACCCCTTGACTAACCATAACAACACCAACATTTTGCAATATTGCGATAGCCCTGCGTATGGTTTCCGGTGAAACATTATAACGCCCTGCTAAAGTAGAACGGCCGTGAATTTTTACCCCTTCACGGTATTCTCCCATCATGATGGCATGAGCTATATCAATGGCAATTTCTTGATAGCGTGCTTGCTCCAATATGTTCAACCCCTTACCCTTATCGTAGTTCGTAGTATGTAGTGTGAATAACGAAAATAGAATATCGTATTTTACCCTATTATAGCATAGCCAACCCTTTGTGACATCATGCTATTGACAGGTAACAACTCATTTGATAATATTAGGTTGTTAGTAAGTGAAATATTATAACCTTAAAATAAATTATCCCCCCTCTTCATTAAATGCATTAGTCCGAAACGAAATACAAGGAGGGATATGAATGTCTGTTCAACTACAAAATCGTTCAGAATTCTCTCGTCAATATGCACTACGACGAGCCGAAGAACTTAAACAAATGGTTATCCCTTATCTAGCGCAATCAACTATCATTCCGACAGGATCTACCTGCTCGGAAATGTATAAATCCCGTCGTTCAAGAATTCTAAGCTACTTTGGTGCAACGCTTGAAGACTGGGAAAATTGGCATTGGCAAATGACGAATAGAATATCAGATTCCCAAGTCCTAAGTTCGCTATTACCATTGACGGACTTGCAACGTTTAGAGATTGAACATGTCGGAAAAACCTTTCGCTGGGCTGTCTCTCCATATTATCTCAGTTTGATGGATGACACCGATTCCTTCGATCCTATTCGTCTACAAGGATTACCCTCTGAGGCAGAACTTTTAGATGACTTTGGTGAAGAAGATCCAATGGGTGAAGAAATAACATCTCCTGCTCCTAGTATTACGCGGCGCTACCCCGATCGTCTTATCATCAACGTTACCAATATGTGCGCTATGTATTGTCGACATTGTCAGCGCAGACGTAATATTGGGGAAACAGATACCCACTCTCCACTTACACAGCTTAAAGCGGCTCTCGACTACATTCGAGCAAACCCCGAAATTCGAGATGTCTTAGTGACTGGCGGAGATGCCTTACTACTTAGTGACCTAACCTTAGATTGGCTTCTCGGAGAACTCCAGGCTATCCCCCACGTAGAAATCACGCGCCTTGGAACACGCGCTCCAGTTACTCTGCCCATGCGCATCACGGATGAATTATGCACCATTCTGGCAAAATACCCACCGCTTTATATCAACACCCAATTCAACCATCCGAAAGAAGTCACAGCAGACGCTAAAAAAGCGGCTGACAAACTGGTAGCAGCCGGTGTGGTCTTAGGAAATCAAGCAGTTTTACTCAAAGGGATTAATAATCAGCCACAAATTATGAAAAAGCTCAATCAAGAATTACTAAAAGTCAGGGTTCGCCCATACTATATCTTTCATGCTAAAAACGTCAAAGGAACACGTCATTTTGTCCCCAGAATCCAAGACGGAATTGCAATTATTGAACAGTTACGAGGGCATACATCCGGACTTGCAGTACCAACTTACATTATAAATGCTCCTAAAGGTGGAGGTAAGACACCCATTGCTCCTCAATACTTGGTATCCCTTGCCGAAAACAAAGCGGTTTTACGTACTTGGGAAGGAAAATACATCGACTATGAAACACCCTAGTGAACTCGCTCAACTAAAGATGAATTAGAAACCGAAAATCGAAAGGAGCTGTTTGATAATGACGGAACGTCTAAATAACGACCAAATAACCCAACGGATTATGGATGCTAATTCAGATTTGAAACGGTATTTAAATCTAGCTCCTGGTCTTAAATTAACCCAGCCCAACCCTAAAACCACGAACAGTCCTCAACCTTTCATTTACCAGTCCTTGGCCTCAAGGCCGACTTTGAGGCCATAACCTTAATCTCATACTCTCCTCTACTAGGCGATCTTTCGAGATCGCTATTTTTTATGCTTAGAAAGTATAACTTGCGTTATATAACTTTCTAAGCATAAGTGCAACCACCGGTTTCGCTTTCGCTAAGGCTCGGCGAAGCCGGGTTTTCTTTATACTATCAGAAAGTATAAACTTGCGTTATATACTTTCTAAGCATAAGTGCAACCAACGGTTTCGCTTTCGCTAGGGCTCGGCGAAGCCGGGTTTTCTTTATATCTTTTTCCTTGCCAAGAGTCTCGTCGTTCTAACTCAGCATCGATCGAGTTGAGTACCTCCCATTTTTTACGACTCCATATAGGACCAATAAGATCATTTGGTGGGCCATCACCTGTTAAACGATGAATAACTATCGTAGGCGGTAGGATCTCTAAAATATCAACAACGAGTGAAACATACTCCTCTTTCGTCATAAGCTCAAAAGGCTCGTGCTGAAAAATTGTCGCCAATGGGGTTCCCCTCAATACATGCAGTAGGTGAATTTTAATCCCCTCTAATGGCAGTCTGGCAACCGCTTGCGCTGTTTCTAGCATTTCCGCTTTCGATTCTCCCGGTAGGCCAAGGATTATATGGGCACAAACCCGAATTCCTCTGGCGTGCAACTGCTCATGACCCTTGAGGAATTGGGCATAGTTATGCCCTCTACCAATCCACTCCATAGTTCGGTCATGACTACTTTGCAAGCCTAATTCTACCCATAAATAGGTTTTCTGGTTCAGTTCCTCAAGATAATCAAGCACATCTTCTGGCAGGCAGTCTGGTCTTGTTGAGATGGCTAATCCTACAACGTTCTCTTCTGCCAGAGCCTCTTCATACACCTCACGTAATCGTTCAACTACAGCGTAGGTATTGGTATACGCTTGAAAATAAGCGATATACTGAGCATTAGGCCACTTTTTCTTCATTCGTTCCTTTACTTCAGTAAACTGGTCTGGAATGGATACCCCTTGTTCTCCCGCGAAATCCCCAGATCCTCGTGCGCTACAGTAGACACAGCCGCCCGTGCCCAGTGTTCCATCCCGATTTGGGCATGTAAATCCAGCATCCAAAGAAACTTTAAATATTTTTCCTCCGAATTTTTCGCGCAACTGTTCGTTAAAGGTATGATATCGCTTTTTTTGCATAGTTAATAATTCCATTCTTATATCAATTATCAGCCAATCTAACTGATATCAAGCTGTAATGTACTTTCATCTTTAGTCAAACGAGTTCACTGTGCTCTTGGGGCGTTTTCCGACGAAGAGCATATACTAATAAGGCCTGGAAACAGATGACCATGATTGTTATACTACCACGGTCTAGGCCTGAATTTACTTAGTGGATTAAAAAAGGAGTGTCTAAGTAATGGGAAAGAACAAAAGAGATAATACGGTAAAGGCTGCTATATTTGGAGGTCTTTTAGGAGGGGCGATAGGCTTATTACTTGCTCCAAAGAGCGGACAGGAATTACGCCAAGATATAGCTAGACAGGCCAACAAAGCGGGAGACAAGGCGCAGATTGCTTGGCAAAATATCGAGGACAAAACCTCTGTAACCGTTAATAACGGCAAGAGTTTTATTCAAAAAGGAAAACGTTTAGTTAGTAACCTTAAAACAATGGTATCCGAAATCCGGCAGGGTGCTTTGACAAAGACCAGGTGACGAAGCAATATCCATAGCGATATCTTCCAGCATCTTGACCGATTATTTTCTGTACATAGGGGAAAATAAAACGAAATTGGGTTATAACAATTGTCTATTGCTTCTTGTGTAACAACTATGGAATAATCATATAAAGATGATATTTGGAGGTACCACATGTTTACTGCTCTACTGGAAAGTTTGCCCTTTCCTCTGCGCACCCCCTTTATGGGCGGCCCTACGCCTATCCAAAAAAGCCGCCTTGCTTGGAATGATGATTCATTATATTGGAAACGAGACGACTTGACTCCTTATGGCCTAGGGGGGAACAAACTGCGCAAACTTGAGTTTCTGATGGCCGATGCACTCAGCCAAAGGGCGGATCTCATTATCACCTCTGGTGGCCCCCAATCGAACCACGCTCGCCTTACAGCCGTGGTTTCCTCAATGATAAAGCTTCCTTGTGTGATCGTGATACCAGGTGAAGCCCCTACTGAATGGAATGGGAACCTACTTCTGGACCGATTATCGGGTGCGGAAATCATTGCTTGCGGTGAAGAACCTCTGAATCAAGCTGTGGCACGCATCTCCTCTGAAAAAGAATCACAAGGCTACCACCCCTACACAATCCCTCTCGGTGGCTCGAATGCACTAGGATCATTGGGATATTTTCTGGCTTTCTTTGAGCTTCTTAAACAAGCCCAAGAGCAAGGATGGGCCCCTCATACTCTCGTGTGTTCAGTCGGTAGTGCTGGGACTCTCGCTGGACTCGTCGCCGCAAATGCCCTGCTCCCGCAACCTCTTCGTCTAATAGGAGTCAGTGTATGGCAGAGCGTGGATCAATTACGCCCTCAAGTAGAAACACTTGCGACCGCAAGCTTAAATTTGCTCAGCGCCCCTTGTCCTCTAGCCCCATTTGAAATCACTGATCAATTCATCGGACCGGGCTATGGTTTATCCACTCCGGAGTCTTCTAAGGTCTTAATAGAGTGCTTTCGAACCGATGGTATCCTCTTTGATCCTGTTTATACCGCTAAAGGTGTCGCTGCTGTTAAACACCTACTTCAACATGAACCTCGAAAATGTCCTGAGTCCATCGTTTTCTGGCACACTGGAGGAGGACCTGCTGTTTTTGACAAACGTTACTATACGGATCTTCTCCGCTACACCTGATATAGTTCGAGTTTTTCCCCGCTCGGGCCACGGAAGAAGAAATTATACCGACCTTCACCTAACGCCATTGGCTCAGAAGAGGTCAACTCCACCTGGTAAGCCTTAAAGTGATCAATGGCTTTGAAAATATCTGAGACACGGATAGCCAAGTGGTTGACAACCCCATCCTCAAATCGACGACCATCGATCACTTCGACCAGTTCCACGACTGTACCCCCTAATTCTAAGAAAACCAATTCTACTTCTCCAGGTTTAATCCTAGATAGAAATTTAAAGCCGAGAACCTCGGTGTAAAACTTAATAGCCTTCTCCAGATCAATGGCCTTAATCCCTATATGTTCAACCCCTATAAAAAGTGATTTATCCATAATATCCTCCCCTGTTCTTTTTTTCTTAGACGTTTCACTAATTAAAGGCAAAATAGCACCTTCCAATTCGAGGAGCCTTTGCTTAATGTCCAAACCTCCAGCATATCCCGTCAGATTTCCATTTTTACCGATCACTCGATGACAGGGCACCATAACTCCGATTGGATTCCTATGGTTAGCCATACCCACTGCTCTCTGCCCTTTGAGATTGTTGACCTTTATGGCTATCTCCCCGTAACTTCGAGTCTCTCCGTATGGGATACGCAGAAGTTCTCCCCATACTCGTCGTTGAAAGGGTGTTCCGATCTGATGAAGGGGGATTGTGAATTCCTTGCGTTGTTCAGCCAGGTACTCTTTTAGTTGACAAATCGCTTCACTATTTGGCTCACGCTTCTGTATTACAAAATATTTTGTTAGCCAGCGCGCCGCCCAAGCTCGCAAGGTCTCTTCTTCCTCACGAGCAGGTCCGAGGCCTAGCCAGCATAATCCAGTTGAAGTAGAAGCAACCGTCAATTCAACCTCTAGGTCTTTGATAGTCATCCGTTCCGTCCAAAAAGCCACGGTTTGGGCGCTCCAAAGTTCCTGAACTTGATACTTAATCAATTGACCCTCTTGATAAATTTCTACAAGTGTCTGATCATCCCTTAAACGGGTATCAAGATCTCTAGGAACATTCCATTTAAGGCCTTCTGCCCGGTAAAGTCCAAGGCCGTTTTGAGAGGCCTTCATCAGCGCATAGATTAACGCGGCTAACCCTCGTGCTAATGGCTCCTCAGACTCTATGAAAGGTCTTATCCGCTCTTCAAGAGGATCTACTAACTGAGGATCAACCTGGGCTAGTTGTGCTAGACCCCACAGCGCACCCTCGTATAAGCTTTCATCTTCTAGTAACCCGGAAAGCATCCAATTAAAATGACCACACGTCTTTGGACTATGAGCCACTAGGCTTCCAATGGCCTCAGATGCATTCCAAGCAGTGCCCCCGGATTCCTCGTTAAGCATCCAGAAATAACGACGCACGAGTTCGAGAGCATACTTCGGATCTTCCTGCTCAACTTGATGTGCTAAAACCCCCAAAGCCTCGACTGCCCGCCAGAAAACAAGCCCATCTTTAACATATATTCTGGCCATCAATTGCCTGTAAACATTTTTATTTATTTTTGCCCATATCTTAAGTTGCGTCCAATCCCGGTTCTCCAATATATGTTCTACTTCTCTTTTAGTAGGCATTGGATACCTTCTCTCTTTCGTCAATTATCCTTATTCAAGTTCCTCACAAAACTTCAGGAATTTGTTTTAATTGAGTCATTACTTTTGTTTTTACGTGGTCCTTACTAGGAATAATCTTATCACAACTCATGGTATAAGAAAACGCAAGATGTGCAACACCTAATCCCTCAAAAAACAACCACAATTTGAATATAAAATTCAAGTCGTGGTTGTTTCATTGGAATAACTTGTTGTGAAGATGAATCAGAGATTATCCGTTAATTTAGCCTTACCTAAATTAACACTTTCAATCCTACGGGCTGCCCATCGGGCTCGCTCTCTTACATTAATTGATTCTCCGTAATCCTCGGCAACTCTCAATAATTCTTTGACAGCTGGGACAGCTCCCATTTCTCCAAGTGCTTGGGCCGCCATTTCCTTCACCCCAACCACCGGATCGCGTAACAATTGGATTAACGAAAAGATAGCTGCCTTATTTCCGATTTGTCCTAAGGATTCGCAGGCACTCGCTCGGATTAAGCTGTCATTGTCACCCAAGCATTTCATTAACAGTTCAAAGGCCAAGGGAAACCTGGCGAAGACCTTAAGTAAGTATATATCGACACGTCTGCTTACCTTTTGATAAATACTGCTTAAGACCTCAAAGGCTTGTTCCTGCTTTAGCTCTCGCTCAGCCCAATCAATCAGACGTATTAAAACCGCCTCATTTTGACCCAGCAGAATGCCTTTAGCTAATTCAAAATCATGAATCGAAATTGCCCGCTTCAACTGTTCCCCTAGTTTAGGGAGCAAATAACCAGCTATAGTGCGAGCACTCTTTTCACTAAGGGTTAATTTTCCCGCTTTGTTCTTTAGCACATAATGTAGGGAAATCAATCCATCGATCACACATGAATATAGTAGCCCTGCCGTCTCGCCCATGGCTGAAATTAAAGACTTCTCGTCCATTTCCCCTTCATGAGTATGAATAATTTCCAGCAGAGTCACTAGATCTTGGACCTGCAAAGGCATTCCTAGATCCCAAATCACTTGCTCTAAGATTAAACGTTCTTTAAATAAGGGCTCTCCAACGAACGCAGTTTGGAATTGGTAGAGGAACGTTAGCTGCTCTGAGCCGTAGTCTCTCAACTCTGTGTTTTGTTGGCATTCTAAGAGGCTTGCCCTAGAATTAGCTGTAAAAGCCTTAAGTTTTTTTAATCTTAGGACCAGTAAATCCAAATACTCTAAAGGATAGCCGGTCCTCTCTGCAATATTGGGCAAGGATTCATCACCGACCCAGAGGCGGAAAATTCGACGCCAGGGTTCCTTGGGATCTGTAATTTGTGGACGGTTGATAATCCGTTGAGCAGGCTTTAGTAAGTCTTTGGCTAAATCCACAACGACAGCGGAGGGATTCGCGAACTGGTTTTTTAGTTTAAATTGAATAATCTCGGCAAACGTAGAATTCGTCAGTAAATCTGCATTATTGCAAAGACAATGCACGAGATCTGGAATGATCGTTTCATTAATATATTGCAGAGCAAGGGGGCTTCTCGGGCCGCCCCACTCCTCTAATAATACGGCTGCTAGGTTTTCCGTTAAGCTGGTTAAATCATTTTTCGTCCAATCCAATTTTGTTAATTCCGCCACTGTTCATCACCTTCGTTTTGACAATGTTTAGGGTCTGGTTTAGCTCCAGCATCCCTTCCCATTTGCCACCCTAATTCCAAAGCTTTGATGTTTCGTTCCGCCGTACCTCTTGGAGCACGTTGCTGGACTGCTTGCATAACATTCTCCCAAGGGATGTTACCACTTAAAGAAGCTACTACTCCTAGGGCCACGACATTGGCGCTTTGTTCTGAACCAAATTGTGTGCGAGCGGTTTTAGTGATCGGCAACGAATAAAAGTTCTTACTGCGAGGCTTGACTTCCATCACCTGGGAATTATCCACAATCAAGATAGCCTCTTCCGTAAGATTCAAGCCGTACTTTTTATAGGCTTCTTGACTGAGGGTTAAGACAAAGTCCGGTTTTTCAACTTTAGGGTAGTAAATCGCTTCGTCGCCGATAATGACTTCGGCCCGACTGGCTCCGCCCCTAGCCTCGGGACCATAGCTTTGACTCTGAGCAACATTTTGGTCGGCATTAATTCCTGCCTCAGCCAGCATGATCGCAGCTAAAATCAGGCCTTGACCTCCCGTTCCCGTTAACAGAAATTCTTGCTTAGCCATGTTTAATGCCCTCCCTTAATTTCTGTCTTAGCAACTCATATTCTTGCGTATACTCGGGTGCCTGAGACTTAAAAATCTCACCGATTTGGAAATCATCCTCGTGGGTAGCCCCTTTTTGCCCTGCTTTAAAGGCGTGCTCCTTTTGCCAGAGCAGCATATCTGCTGGGGTTTTGAATTTATTTCGGCGTCCATAGGAAACAGGACACTGAGAAATAGCTTCCACGAGCGAAAAACCTGGGTTGTTATAAGCATCCATCACTAATTTAGTAAGCAGTTGATTATGGTAAGCAGTGGCTCTTGCTCCGTAAGTTCCTCCTGCCGCTTTAACCAGGTCCAGAATTTGAAACGGTCTCTCCAGGTTGCCAAAAGGAGAGGTTGTTCCCCGTTTGTCATGAGGGGTTAAGGGCGAGGTCTGTCCACCCGTCATACCGTAAATACTGTTATTTATTACTATGGCTGTAAGATCAATATTGCGCCTGGCGGCATGAATTAAATGATTACCCCCAATAGCCGTTGAATCTCCATCGCCCATGATCACAAAGACATCTAACTCTGGTCGAGCTGCTTTAATTCCAGTGGCAAACGGTAAGGCTCTCCCGTGAGTCGTATGGATCGTGTTAAAGTCTAAGTAGCCCGGCATACGCGAGGAACAGCCAATTCCAGAAACAAAGATTACTTTATTTTGGTCAAGTTGCAAGGTTTTGATGGCACGGACGATCCCGGCCATTATGGTTCCTATCCCGCAGCCTGGGCACCAGATATGCGGTAACGTCTCAGTCCGGAAATATTGAGCAATATCACTAAACATCTTATATAACCTCCCGAATTCTGTCTAAAACTTCCTTGGGAGTTATTAATTCTCCGTCAATGCGGTTCAGGCGTTCGACTGCTTTATAACCAAAGATTCGTTCGATTTCTCCGACTAATTGACCACTGTTCATCTCAACCACTAAGTACTTCCGGTTCTCATACTTCTCCAGTTGTTTTTGTGGAAAAGGCCAAATCGTGATGGGACGAAAGAGTCCAACCTTTAAGCCTTCACTGCGAGCAATATGAACCGCCTCTAAAACTGAACGGGCGGTACACCCGTAGGCTACCACGATCAGGTCCGCGTCGTCAAGTTGCACCTCTTCGACTAACTGTATCCGGTCTAAATAGGGATTAAGCTTCTCTGTTAATCGGTGCATAAACTTTTTTGTCACGTCTGGATTCCCTGTTGGCAAGCCCTTTTCTGTATGAGTTAATCCTGTTACATGATAGCGGTAACCGTTTCCAAAGCTTGCCATAGCTGGGATCATGCTCTCATTGTTTTCATAAGGGATATATTCACCCGGCGGTACAGTTGGCTTTTTCCGATCAACGATGGTTAATTCCTTAGGTAGAACGACCTTCTCACGCAAATGCCCAATCACTTCATCCATCAGGAAAATCACAGGAATCCGAAACTCCTCCGACATATTAAACGCTTTAACCGTAAGTTCATAACACTCTTGGACTGAAGAGGGCGTTAAGGCGATGATTGGATGGTCGCCATGAGTACCCCAACGGGCTTGCATAACGTCTGCTTGAGCTGGAGCTGTGGGGAGTCCCGTACTTGGTCCACCTCTTTGTACATTAACTACAACACAGGGAACTTCCGTAGCAATTGCATACCCTAGATTTTCTTGTTTGAGAGAAAATCCTGGCCCGCTTGTAGCCGTCAAGGTTTTAAGACCTGTCAAAGAAGCGCCAATGATCGCTGCCATACTCCCTATTTCGTCCTCCATTTGAATGAAGGTACCACCGATCCTCGGCAATCTTTCAGCCATAATTTCTGCTATTTCCGTGGAGGGAGTGATTGGATACCCTGCGTAAAAAAGAACTCCAGCCGCCAGAGCCCCCTCTGCAACGGCTTCATTTCCTTGCATTAACCTTGCCTTACTCATTCTTTTATCACCTCGATATTAATCGCGAAGTCAGGGCAAAGTCGTTCACATGTCTTACATGCTATGCACTGATCTGGCTTAGCAACGATAACCCTCCCTAATTCGTCGCCTTCCAGTACTTTTTTTGGACAAAACGCAATACATATTCCGCACTTCTTACACCAATCTTGACTAACCAGAATGTTAGTCGTCTTTATCGCAAGTACCAAAACCTAAACATCTCCCTTAGCTAGCGCTTTTTTAACGAGATCGCTCACTTCCCAGGGCAGTGACGCTACATAGGCCCCTGCTGCCTTCAAGGCGACAACCTTACTCTCATAAGTTCCTTTACCACGTTCAATGATGGCTCCGGCGTGTCCCATTCTCTTCCCCGGAGGAGCACTTTTGCCTGCTAAGAAGGCGACCACAGGTTTACTCATCGTTTTAATGAATAACGAGGCCTCTTCTTCGGCATTGCCGCCGATTTCTCCCACCAGAACCACCGCTTTTGTTTCCGGATCTGCTTCAAATTGGGCCAACACATCAATAAAGGATAAACCGACGACTCGGTCTCCTCCTAACCCAACAACTGTCGACTGACCAATCCCAGCCTTGGTTAACTGGGAGACAATTTCATAACTGAGAGTCCCACTCCGTGCTACAACTCCTACGGAACCAGGGATAAATATACTGTTCGGCATAATCCCGATCTTTGCTTTGCTCGGAGAAATTAGTCCAAACGTGTTTGGCCCGACGATTTGAACTTGTTTTCTTTCTGCAAAAGCCATAATTTCCATCGCATCATGTAAAGGTACATGCTCAGTAATAATCACAAGGATTTTAATGCCGCCGTCGATGGCCTCAAAAGCGCAATCTTTGACTTGTTTAGCCGGAACAAAAATTACAGAAGCCTCGGCAATTTCTGCCATCATTGCTTCTTCAACCGTGTCATAAATAGGGACACCGTGGACAATTTGTCCTCCCTTACCAGGAGAAATCCCACCAATGATTTTACTACCGCTGGCCAGCATTTGAGAAGTATGAAACTGCCCCTGTTTTCCTGTGATACCTTGTACTAAAATCTTTGTCGTCTCATTAATCATAATAGCCATACTTCCTACGCCCCCTTCACTTTAACGAAGGCAACAACTTTTGCAACGGCTTCGTCAATGTTTCGATACGATTCAATCCCATGTTCGCGTAGTAGGGCTATTCCGGCTTCTTCGTTGGTGCCCACCAGTCTGATAACCATTGGAATTTTAATATCTATGGATTCTTTGACTTGAATAATTGCCTTGGCGACCTCATCGCACCGGGTAATTCCTCCGAAGATATTGATTAGGAGGGCTTTCGGCTGGGTTGAGAGTAATATTTCCAGTGCACCAGCGGTTGCTTCCCGGCTAGAGCCTCCGCCCGCATCCATGAAGTTTCGAGAACTTGAACCAAATTCCTTAATTAAATCGAGCGTAGCCATTGTTATCCCTGCTCCATTGGCCATCACTCCGATTTCCCCATCCAGTTCAACATAGGAAATCCCCAGAGCAGCAGCTCTTTGCTCGACAGCAGTTTTTTCTTCCACATGGGGAACATCACCACCAAACCTAAAAGCAGCGTCGTCATCGACCGTCATTTTGCCATCCGCTGCTAGGGCTTGCGAATTCGCGACAACCAAAGGGTTGATCTCGACCAATTCTGCATCGTACTTCCGAAAGAGTTGATAAAGCTTTACCATTATCATGGCGACCTCTTTAGCGATTTGACCTGTCAGTCCCATCTGTCGTGTAACCTCTCGGGCGGCATACGGTTGTAACCCGACATTAAGATCGATCAACCGTTTGATTATTTTCTCCTCAGCGACTTGTTCAATCTCGACGCCTCCAGCTGCCGAGGCAATCAAGATCGGTTTACGTCGTGCCCCATCATAGGTAATTGCCAAATAGAGTTCCTTCTCAATCGTTAGTTTTTCCTCGACAAGGATTATGTCAACCTTAAGCCCCTTAATCTCTGTTGCCAAGAGCTCCTGTGCCTTATCCGCTGCATCTTGTGGGTCGGACGCGAACTTAATTCCACCAGCCTTACCCCGCCCTCCTGAGAGCACTTGAGATTTAATGGCGACAGGGCCGATTTGGGCGACAAAATCCGCTACTCCTTCGGCACTGGTAAACACTTGTCCCTTGGGAACGGGGATCCCGTTAGTCTTAAATATTTCTTTAGCCATGTACTCATATAATTTCAACTTGATGACTCCTTTCAGCGCACCTAATTACCTTCATTAACGAGCGTTATTCCAACATTTTCCACTTAATAATATTATTAAAAAGATTCTAAATATTTGTTTCTTTGTATTTCTAGGTCATTAAGGCGAATACCTTCTCAAATTAGATATTTTGTATACTTTATTATGATTATCATGGTTGCAACCTTTAAATACCTTAACAAGTACCTAATTTCAGCGGGGCATCGAGAGAAGTGAGTCGACTGTGACATAGTGAAAGCGACCCCAAAAAGGGCCGCTCCAAGTGAAAATTGGATAAAGATATATGCAACTTAGTCGTTATGTGCTTCAGTGATCACCGCATGCTTTTGGAATAGAAGTCTCTTCCTTAATTAAGAAGAGACCAATGTGTCTGTCTTTTTCAGCCCACAGACTGGACAATTTTGCAGAGCTAGCGGCACCTCGAGCCCACATTCATCCATTAACTCTGTATTAATAAGAATCTCTGAAGTCAGGCCGTCCGCCGCGATTTCTCCGTTTTTTATCACGATAGTCCTTTCACAGGACTCGAAAATCATATCCAAATCGTGACTTGTAATAATTTTGGTATGTTCAAAGCTCTTCAGTAAGCCCATGACCCTTCGTCTAGATTTCGGATCAAGAGCAGCCGTGGGTTCATCCATTACAAGCACGTCTGGCTGCATAGAGAGCACGGAGGCGATAGCCGCAGCACGCTTTTCCCCTCCAGACAGCTTAAAGGGTGCACGGTCTTTCAAATGTAGTATTCCAACCATCTCCAAGGCCTGAAGAATGCGTTTTTCGACTTCCTTCTCGTCAAGTTTATAATTACGAGGACCAAAGGCAACATCATCATAGACCGTAGTCATAAATAGCTGATCGTCTGGGTCCTGAAAAACCATTCCCAGTCTTTGCCGAATCATAGGAAGAGTCTTTTTGGTAACACGAACGTCTCCCACACAAACTTCACCCTGGCTTGGAAAAAGAACCCCCATGAGCAACATCAGCAGTGTCGATTTTCCTGCTCCATTTGCTCCTATTATACCCACTGATTCTCCATGATGAATACAAAAGGACATCCCTTTGACCGCTTTATGCTCATCCGGATAACTATAATGCAGATCCTTAACCTCAAGTTTATGATGACTCATCTTATCACTCCCGTTATTAATGAACCTAAAACCATAGGAATATTATAAATTCTAGCAGCCGCAAAGAATATCACCCAACCTATTAAATAAGCCAAATCCCAGCCTCTTATACTTGAAAAACCTCCAGTATTGTACTCTCCTGTAAAGCCTCTTAAACACATTGCTTCATAAATACGCTGCGCTCTATCAAACGTCCGCAATATTAGCTGTCCCGCCAGTGAACCCCAAGCGCTCCGGTGGACGCCCTTTTGATTGGGAGCCCGCAGTGAATACGCCCTTAAACTCCGAGCAACTTCTTCCATCAGAACCGATATATAGCGGTATGTTAAGAGTAGCTGCAGTACGAATACACGTGGAACTTTTAGCATCCTCAATGAACCTGCTAAACGGTCCATCCCTGTCGTGGCAATCAGGAGAAGGGCCGCGGTGACCGTTAGTCCGCTCTTGATTAAAATGGCAAGAAAGGTCACCCACCCTCTTGATATTTCTCTTCCGCCCAGCAAATAAATTTGATGGTCGAAGAAAGGGTTTAAGATGCCTATTCCTATAATAAACGGCGAAACAAGCAAAATTCTTATAAAAATCGGTTTAAGCGGAATCTCTGCCAACGTGAAGATCATAACCGGGTATAGAAAGAACGGCAACAAACCGCCAATTTCATATCTTCCAAAGGAAACAACCACAGTTAAATAACTAACTGTGGTTAATAATTTCATGAGAGGATGTAACCTGTGAATCACGGTTTCCTGGCGGGCCAGATCATCGAGAAGCCTCATATTATACAAGGAGTTCATTATGTTTGACATATCAACAATCCAATCTTAAGCCCTTGCTCCATTCTTTCTACGCTTCAGAAAACTGATACCCACACCCACAAGGCCAGCTAAGGCCAGCGTCATCCCGCCACCCACTAGGCCAGAAGTACTCGTCCCTCCACTAACTGCCGGCCATGTTTCTTCAGCTTCTCCAGCACTTTGTTCCGTTTTATTAACCGGTGCCTTAAAGGAATAATCAGGCAGAAAGGCTGTTTTGCTTTGTAGATCAGACATTTGCTGATGTATGCCATCGGGCGCTTCCAGCTCAGCTGTACCAGCAGTCTTAATCATAGCCCACTCCAAGCCATCTGGATTTGAAGAGGCAAACCATGATAATCCTGCCCCAGTAATCACCGCAATTGCGACCATTCCTGCCACAACCTTTTTGATAGAGACATTACCGATCGCTTGTCCTGAGGCGGCTTTTTCAATAATTTCTGGGCGCTGGTTCCAAATAAACGTTACAATAGCTGCTGTGACAACCCCTTCTACTGCACCAATGGCTAGATGAATAGGTTGCATCAATAAAACAAACGTACCAAAAGGCAACTCGGTCTTACCGGAAAAGAGCGTTTCTAGGACAACCCCGAAAGCACCCATCTGAAGACCAATGATCGCCGTAAGCAGCGATGCCACTAATATCCGCCTTGTCGAATACCCCGTTCTCATAAATCCTTTATAGATCAAAGGGTAGGCAATAAAGCATGAGAAAAATCCCATATTAAAGATATTACTCCCTAAGGCCAGTAACCCTCCATCGGCGAAAAATAAAGCTTGGATCGTGAGTACTGATGCCAAAGTCAAAAAGCCCGCATACGGACCTAGTAATATCGCAAGAATAAGGCCCCCTCCAATATGTCCACTCGAGCCTGTTGCTGGTATCGTGAAGTTGATCATCTGAGACGCAAAGATAAACGCACCCATAACACCCATCAAGGGAATTTTCTTTTCATCCATCTCGTTTTGGATCTTCTTAATTGAATAAGCCGCAACACCCGCTGTTGCCACCCACATGGTTCCACCCACTAACGGTGAAATCAAGGCATCTGCCATATGCATAAAGGATCCCTCCAATTATATTATAAGTGCATATCCCATTCTTTATCAACTTTAATCTGAAGATTTTTCTAAAGTCTAATATCGTTTATTAATGACGTACTACTCCTTTCCTCACAAATAAAAAAACCACAAAGCTGACTCTAACGAGTCAAACCTCCATGGTTTTTGCAAACACCTTCATGGTCTTGCCCTGCAATATCATATTAATATACTAATTACTAATTCTACAACATTCATAGGATTCCTGCTGAGTTGAAATATTTTTTGTAACTTTTCAAATAATATAATAAAGACTAAAGTTGATCTTGTTTAGCAGGATTTCATGCCATGGTTGCAGAATACTATGCATAATCACAAACTGCAGCCATGAAGGTATTTGCAAGGACCATGGAGGTCTGACTTTGATAGTCAGTTTTCTGCGGTCTTTTTCAGTTTCAAGTGAACTCGTTCAACTAAAGTTGAACATCAAGACTTCGGTGAGGGAGTCTCACGATTGGATGAAAGGGGATTAATCGATGTGTAGAGAAAAAACACCGTGGGAAAAATCCGTAGAATTTCACGGACACGAATGTCCAGGTCTGGCAATTGGCTATAAAGCCTGTGAGGCGGTGATTAAAAAAATGGGCATTCGGTTTTCTACCGATGAAGAAATCGTCTGTGTCACCGAAAACGATGCCTGTGGAGTCGATGCTGTTCAGGTGATTACGGGTTGTACCTTCGGGAAAGGGAACCTTCTATATAAAGGCACTGGTAAAATGGCCTTCAGCTTTTATAACAGGTCCACTGGCGAAAGCCTAAGAATGATCATAAAGCCCCTCCAGGGAGAAATGGACCGCCAACAGCGGCAGGACTACATACTAAGCGCCCCTGTTGATGAACTGTTTGATTTTTCGAAACCAACGTTTGAACTGCCCGAACAGGCAAGGCTATTTACTGCAGTCGTTTGTGAACTATGCGGGGAAGGTGCTCCAGAGCATAAGCTTCGTATTAATGACGGAAAAAAAGTATGTTTAGACTGCTTCAAAGACTATTCGAGAGGCTGGTAAAAGCATGGATCTTCAACATTTTACCCACCTATGGAGTGAGGGAAAGACTGCTAAAGCAGCAGGTAAGGCGTTTTGGGACAACAGAGCGGAGGAGTTTAATAAGTCAATTTCTCAAGAGGTTCCTGATGAGCGAATTAAGAAAATTGTTGAATATTTATCCTCTCATAGCCTTCTTACCGTGAATAGTAGCGTCCTCGACATAGGCTGCGGTCCAGGAAGGTTTGCTGTTGAATTTGCTAAGAAGTCAACAGACGTTACTGGCCTAGACATATCCGACAAAATGTTAGACTTTGCGATGAAGAATGCCCAGACCGCTAACCTCACCAATACCTCCTTTAAAAACTTGAATTGGGATGAGGTCAAACTTGAAGACTACGGCTGGAGGAAACGCTTCGACCTGGTGACCGCGATCAACAGCCCCGGGATCCATGATTTAATCACCTTAGAGAAGATGATCGAAGCCAGCAAGGGCTATTGCTTCTTGTCCAATTTTGTTGATCGTTACGACTCTGTTCAGGACATTCTTCGCACGGATATTCTTAAGCTTGATGAGGTCAGATTTTACAGTAATACGGTTTACAGCATCTTTAACATCCTTTGGATAACTGGCTATTATCCCAGCATTACCTATGTCGATACGGATAGAGAAACTACTCGCACGATCGAGGAAGCCTGTGTTTATTATGGAACGCTCTTTGAAACGGAGGATAGCTCCAGTTTTGAAATGAACAATTTGATTAGAAGCTACCTTGAAGAGATTTCTGTCAATGGCTTTGTCAGGGAGAACGGTCGGACGAAAACTGCCTGGATTTATTGGAAGGTATAGTGAAAATGTATATACTGAGAGCCCGGTTGATGTCCTTAAACATCACCGGGCTCTCAGTATATATTTACGCGAATCCAACTTAAACTCTTCTGTTTAGACTGAGAGACCTCCCTCTGATTCACTAAAAATATTACAGGTTAATTTTTGAAACCAAGCTTTATAGGCAAGAGTTTCAATCATGTCTAATAGACTCACAGACTCTCTCTCCCGCTTCCGTGAGCGCCATGCTGCCACGCTCAATTTCTGCTGTATCACAAAGAAAACGCGGATTTCTTTTCCCCTCGTTGACAGTTTCTGTGAAGTATGCAAAAAGAACGGAGTTTGTATGCTGTGTGTAGTCATAGTCCTGTAGAGGGACCTCGTAATCCAGAGCAACCAGCCCTTTTTTCTCAAGTCCCGACAAAACTGTTCCGATCTTTTTCACAGTTTCCATGCTGTCATCGAGATTCTTGATAAACACTGGAGCGAGAGACACAAATCTTGCCTCATGCTCTGTACTGCTACTCATCACAAAGCGACTGACGGGCAAATTCCTGCACTGAGCGAGCTCTTGCAAAATGGCTGTTTCCTCATTGTCGATTGTCAGAGGCTCCTGAGACTGAGCTGAGCCACTTTCCGAATTGGATGAATGGCTGTGGCAACCGCAACCGTCGGAACAGCTATGCGTCTGATGCTGCTGATGTTTGTGAACCTCTTTTGTTTTATCTGTATTAATAGTCATATTTTTTCTCCATTTCTTTTAATTACATTATTTTGCCTTATGTTAATGACTTTCATTATCATAGTGATTATATCCCATAATCATGACATTTGTAAAAAAAAGATAGGAGAGGCAGTCGCACTCGCATTTTTTTGAAATTGATGGTCGGCAATAGCTAATATACTTTATAGTCGCCACAAGCTGTGGCAACTATAAAGTATTGCTTGACCGTCGCTCAGTTATGATATTCCAAGCTGGCTTATGGCCTGTAGGATTAGCGCTCCTCCAAGAAATAATATTAAAAATGATGACACTAGCGCTAAACGATTTACAACGTGCCACTTTTCAAGTCGTTTTATTGAATTACTAGCCCGTACTACTAAAACACCAAGAGCCACCATGGTGACAGCACTTCCTATCGAGAAAGCTCCAACCAAGCCCAAACCAAAGGGAATTCTATCGGCCGAGACTGCTGCAAGGAGGATAACTAAGGCGGTTGGACAAGGAATAAGTCCAGTGAAAAACCCCGTCAGGAATAACCCTTTCAATGGGGACATCTCACCTGAAGAATTTGTATACACATGACTATGATCATGCTTACATTGACCATGACCACCATCATGTGAATGTGAATGGTGTGATACACCTTTTTCCCCTTGGGTCGGAAAAAGCCTTTGCGAGATAATAGTTAATCCTATGTAGATAACGATTATCCCCGACAATAGCTGGAACCAATAAGAAAGGTTTTGAGGGAAGAGTATTTTCATGGTTGATGACGCTGAAAACGCTAAAAGTGCGATCGAAAGTGTGTGGGCAAATGCCGAAATAACCCCTAACATAACGGCATCTTTAATCTTAGCACCCGAAGAGATAAGGTAAGCTGATATTACCCCTTTTCCGTGTCCTGGTTCTAAAGAATGAAGTGCCCCCAAGCCAATGGCAGCGGGAATAGTGTACATAAAATCCATAATTCCATCCTCCTTGTCCGATTTCACTAATACCTATGCCATATGGGGTCGTATAAGAACATTCCAAGTAAATTCTAAAGTATTCACCAAGACGTTACTCGGGGTCTGGCGTTGGGGAGGGGCTGACTATACTAAGAAAGAAATCTATATAATGAGTAATTTCTTTCATTAGAATCCTATCGTAATATTTACTCACTTACAGGGAATCTCATCTGACTGTCGAATAATACTAGGTATAACTGATTATGTTAAGTAAAACTATGTAGGTCGCCCCCCTATGGGTAATCTCTGGCCTTCTTAATTTACAAAAAAGGAGTAAACTATAATGTGTGAAGCAAATGCCTACCTTAAGGATGGAGAAACTGAAGTGTTGTTCATGGAGTCGGTCGATACGATCGAGTCCTACGAAAACGGTCTTAAACTCATGGATATCTTCGGAAAGCAGATGTTTATCCAAGCAAAAATCAAAGACATGAATCTCCTCAACCACCGTATTCTTTTAGAAAAAACAAATGACCATAAGCACATTAAACATACTCACGAATATAACGATTAACCTACTTGCTATACAACTTTTCTACTTGACGAAGTTTGTCTTATTTTGTTATACTGTGGATGAGTAACTCCAGTTTATTTACCAATTAAATAGTCATCGTTCGGTTGGAGTAAACTTCGCGAAAGCGAAGGACGCTAAAGTCATGGGTCTAAGGTTTAGTTTCTTAAATTTGGAAATTAAACTATGATCGCCAGACTACAAGCAGGAACTTCTCTGGGGAGAGTAGTCTTAAGACTACTCTCTTTTTTTTGGGAAGGAAGGACTATGCCCTACTCAAGAAAGGCCCCGTAGTATTGGGCCTCGTAGTATTGGGCTTAGTCATCTTGGGCTTTACCCTGCATTCAATTCTCCATCTTCCATTTGCCCTTAGTGGCACAATGTTCTTGATGATCTGGACTCGTTATTTAGCGTTTTTACAAGGAGTAATTAAATAAGTTTAAGGTCTAGAGGCTATGCTAGGTAGTGGTTTCCTGCCCTTTTATGTTTTAAAGGAGGTAATTGAACATTAACCAATTTTTCAGGCTACGCTCGTTTGGAGCGGTACGCAGGTTTAGTAGCACTATTTGAACTTGAATACAAAAGTGGTAATGATGCAGAATGCAAGTGACTGACGTGTGACTATTTACAATGTTGTTAGGGAATATAGAATTTCTCATTTTGGAGGAGTGTCATATGAATAAGAAGAAGATGGGTATCGGACAGGCGTTCAGCGCAAATTTTCTGGGTCACGCTCCGGACTGGTACAAAATAACAATTCTTGCTTTTTTGGTGTTGAACCCTATTTTGATGTTTACCGTCGGTAAGTACATTACTGGTTGGGTGTTGATTGTCGAATTTATTTTTACCCTTGCAATGGCGCTAAAATGTTATCCGCTCCCTGCAGGTGGACTTCTTGCGATCGAAGCCGTTGTGATCGGGCTTACTAACCCGCAAACGGTCTATCACGAAGTTGAACTGAACCTGCCGGTTATTCTGCTTCTGATGTTTATGGTTGCCGGGATCTATTTTATGAAAGAAGGTCTTGTGTACCTGTTTACCAAGATCCTTACCAAAGTACGCTCTAAAGTCGCGCTTGCCTTCCTGTTCTCTATAATGGGTGCAGCTCTTTCCGCTTTTCTGGATGCGCTAACCGTAACGGCGGTGATTATCGCTGTGGCATATGGTTTCTACAACATCTTCCACAAGTTTGCTTCCAGCCACAAAGTACACGAAAAGTATGACGTCTGTAACGATTGTGATGATAAATATCAAGAGGACCTGAACCAGTTCCGTGGTTTTCTGCGCAATCTTATGATGCATGGTGCTGTGGGTACTGCGCTGGGCGGAGCAACAACACTGGTTGGTGAACCGCAGAACCTACTGATCGCTTCCATTATGAAATGGGACTTTGTTGATTTCTTTTTAAACAGCGCACCTGTGTCTATCCCGGTACTGATCATGGGTCTTCTGACCGCCATTATCCTTGAAGTCACCAAGTTTTGGGGGTACGGCTATCAGCTTCCTGATTCTGTTCGAAAGGTTATTGAAGATGACGTATTAGCCAAAGATACTGCGATGGATACTCGCGGACGTGTACGCCTGATTATTATGGCTGTATGCGGCGTTCTGCTGATCTTGTCCCTGGCGTTACACCTGGCAGAAGTCGGTCTTATTGGTCTGACGATTATCATCCTGCTTACCGCTTTCAACGGGGTTATTGACGAAGGGCGCATCGGTCATGCGTTTGAAGAAGCACTGCCGTTTACTGCGCTACTGGTCGTATTTTTCTCCATTGTTGCGGTTATTCATGATCAGCATCTGTTTACACCGATCATTCAGTGGGTACTGCACATGGAAGGACAGAATCAACTTGTCGCTTTCTTTGGGGTAAACGGCGTCCTTTCTGCAATCAGTGACAACGTATTTGTTGCTACCGTATATATGACCGAAACACAGAAAGCGTTTGAAGCTGGAGGCATTGCGCTGGAGCAATACAACAAGCTCGCAGTTGCAATCAACATGGGTACAAACACCCCTTCCGTTGCTACACCAAACGGTCAGGCGGCCTTCCTGTTCCTGTTGACTTCTTCACTTGCTCCGCTGATTCGCCTGTCTTACCTGGAAATGGTGAAACTGGCTCTGCCCTACACCATCGTCATGACTCTTACAGGTTTGCTGGCAACAATGTACCTGTTGTAATCATAAAAGTATCTATTTTAAAAACGAATAATAAAATGTTATATCACTAACCAAAAAGGGGTGTCGCAAAACTACTTTTTAAAAAAGTAGTTAGTGATACCCCTAGTTTGTTTTATTGGAGGTAATTAAACGTTGACCGAACTAGCAATCGACGCTTCTTAGGCTTAATCCATACAAGTTTTTCCGGCCACGCTCGTGTGAAGCGGTACGTAGGTCTAGTAGCACTACTTGAACTTGAATATAAAAAATGGTAATGCAGCAGAATACTACAGTAAGTGACTGACGTGTGACTATTTACAATGTTGTTAGGGAATATAGAATTTCTCATTTTGGAGGAGTGTCATATGAATAAGAAGAAGATGGGTATCGGACAGGCGTTCAGCGCAAATTTTCTGGGTCACGCTCCGGACTGGTACAAAATAACAATTCTTGCTTTTTTGGTGTTGAACCCTATTTTGATGTTTACCGTCGGTAAGTACATTACTGGTTGGGTGTTGATTGTCGAATTTATTTTTACCCTTGCAATGGCGCTAAAATGTTATCCGCTCCCTGCAGGTGGACTTCTTGCGATCGAAGCCGTTGTGATCGGGCTTACTAACCCGCAAACGGTCTATCACGAAGTTGAACTGAACCTGCCGGTTATTCTGCTTCTGATGTTTATGGTTGCCGGGATCTATTTTATGAAAGAAGGTCTTGTGTACCTGTTTACCAAGATCCTTACCAAAGTACGCTCTAAAGTCGCGCTTGCCTTCCTGTTCTCTATAATGGGTGCAGCTCTTTCCGCTTTTCTGGATGCGCTAACCGTAACGGCGGTGATTATCGCTGTGGCATATGGTTTCTACAACATCTTCCACAAGTTTGCTTCCAGCCACAAAGTACACGAAAAGTATGACGTCTGTAACGATTGTGATGATAAATATCAAGAGGACCTGAACCAGTTCCGTGGTTTTCTGCGCAATCTTATGATGCATGGTGCTGTGGGTACTGCGCTGGGCGGAGCAACAACACTGGTTGGTGAACCGCAGAACCTACTGATCGCTTCCATTATGAAATGGGACTTTGTTGATTTCTTTTTAAACAGCGCACCTGTGTCTATCCCGGTACTGATCATGGGTCTTCTGACCGCCATTATCCTTGAAGTCACCAAGTTTTGGGGGTACGGCTATCAGCTTCCTGATTCTGTTCGAAAGGTTATTGAAGATGACGTATTAGCCAAAGATACTGCGATGGATACTCGCGGACGTGTACGCCTGATTATTATGGCTGTATGCGGCGTTCTGCTGATCTTGTCCCTGGCGTTACACCTGGCAGAAGTCGGTCTTATTGGTCTGACGATTATCATCCTGCTTACCGCTTTCAACGGGGTTATTGACGAAGGGCGCATCGGTCATGCGTTTGAAGAAGCACTGCCGTTTACTGCGCTACTGGTCGTATTTTTCTCCATTGTTGCGGTTATTCATGATCAGCATCTGTTTACACCGATCATTCAGTGGGTACTGCACATGGAAGGACAGAATCAACTTGTCGCTTTCTTTGGGGTAAACGGCGTCCTTTCTGCAATCAGTGACAACGTATTTGTTGCTACCGTATATATGACCGAAACACAGAAAGCGTTTGAAGCTGGAGGCATTGCGCTGGAGCAATACAACAAGCTCGCAGTTGCAATCAACATGGGTACAAACACCCCTTCCGTTGCTACACCAAACGGTCAGGCGGCCTTCCTGTTCCTGTTGACTTCTTCACTTGCTCCGCTGATTCGCCTGTCTTACCTGGAAATGGTGAAACTGGCTCTGCCCTACACCATCGTCATGACTCTTACAGGTTTGCTGGCAACAATGTACCTGTTGTAATCATATCCAGACAGGGGGACGGTTCTCCTGTCTGATCAAGTTAAGACAGGAGAACCGTCCCCCTGTCTGGACCCCTGTCTGGACTTGATTAAGGAGGGCCTCCCGAACAACTAAATGATCGCCACATTACAAGCATGAACTTCTCAGGCGGGACTGTCTCTTCTTTCGTGAGAATGCAAAAAGACGAGTCCAAAGACCCGCATTTTAGGTACAATTATTTATGCTACAAAACAAACAAACTATACCTAAAAATTATACTGGAAATACAGACAAGAGTACGGTTCTCTCCTCTTGACTTTGAAGCCTTAAGACATTTACAATAATAATGGGTGATAAAATGCCAAGACAACAACGACAAAAAAGTCAAAGTGGCTATTACCATATTATGATTCGCGGTAACGAGAAGAGGAATATATTTCTCGATGATAAAGATAGGCTTAGATTTATTGACACTATCTATGAAAAAAAGCAAGACCATAGGTTTTACCTACACGCCTTCTGCCTTATGGATAATCATGTCCATTTTATGATTAGTGAAGGTGCCGAAGACATAGCCACCACGATGAAGCGAATTACGGTTAGCTACGTCTACTATTTTAATAAAAAGTATGAAAGGGTCGGGCACCTGTTTCAAGATCGATTCAGAAGTGAGGCCATCGAAGGGGACAGTTATTTGATATCTTTGGCAAGGTATATACACCAAAATCCAGTCAAGGCAGCTATAGTTAACAATGCTGATGAGTATAAATGGAGTAGCTGCAATAGTTATTTGAATACGGATAATATCATTACAAAAATTTTGGATATGGATACTGTTCTGGAACTGTATTCAAGTGATAGAGAAAAAGCAATAAAGCATTTTGCAAAGGATCTCAATGTGCAGTCGCCAGAAACTTTTCTTGAGTTGCAAGAAGAAGAAAAAGTGATAACAGAAGAAGTAGCGAAGGCGCTGCTTAATACCATATTACTTAAATATCAAATTGATAGGAACAATTACACAAAAACGCAATTGACTACCGTTATTAGAGAACTCAAAGATGCAACCAACCTATCGATTCGACAAATATCCTCAATAACTGGCTTGAACAAGGATAAGATCAATCAAATTTTGAAAAGGTAGACAGAAGAACCGTCCCCCTGTCTACCCTGTCTAAGAAAAAGGTGGCTCAAAGCATTCTTGCTTGAGCCACCTTTTTTCTTTCTTAATATACCACAAGCGTCTTCCACTTCCATAAACCTTCTAAGGTCACTTCATAGTGTTTGTCGTTCTTGATGATGAACATGTCATAGTAAATCTGGATCCCGTCTTGTTCCTTCACTCCGAAGTGCCCTTCTTCTTTAGGCTTTCTAGTATGCGCCCCGACGAAGACGACGTTGGAGCAACATCCAGTCTGGGGAGCCTCTTCGAGTGTCAGGATTCCACCATGATCTTTGATATATTCAATGGCCTGTTGCGTTAAATTCACCTGAAGGTCTTCTTGCGGTAAGACCATCTTATGAAATCTCCACTTTACGCTCTTTACGCACTTTACTGGCAAAGAGCAGCGTAATCCCAACGGCAATTAAGAGTCCGACCGGATAGGAAATGTTAGTGGGCAAACCGAAACCTTCTGGAGCTTGTAAGAGATAGGTGAAGGTAACTACCGTCATGAAGCTGGCAGGAATTGAAGCAATCCAGTGAAACCGTTTCTCCTTGACGAGGTACATAGCAGCTGCCCACAGAAGAATCATAGCTGTCGTTTGGTTTGCCCAGCCGAAGTATCTCCAAAGGAAATTAAAGTCAATCTTGCTCAAGGCGAAAGCGACAACAAAAAGAGGAATGGAGATAACCAAGCGTTTAAAAATAGGCTTTTGGTTCATTTTAAAGAAATCAGCGATAACCAGTCGTGCACCCCGGAATGCGGTATCCCCGGAAGTAATCGGGAGAATGATGACCCCCAAGATGGCAAGCGTTCCACCGAAGCCTCCGAGCAGGGTAATCGATACTGTACGGACGACTGCAGCAGGTCCACCCGCAGCTAAAGCCGCTTGTAATCCACCGGTTCCACCAAAAACGGCCATTCCGGCAGCAGCCCAAACGAGGGCAATAGCAGATTCTCCGATCATCATACCATAAAATATTTTACGGCCCTGCTTTTCATTTTGCATTGTTCGGGCGATAAGCGGAGATTGGGTTGCATGAAATCCGCTAATAGCACCGCAGGCGATCGTGATAAAGAGTAAAGGCCACATGGGTAAATTCTTAGGATGAAGATTACTCAAGGTGAGTTCAGGAATATGATAACCTTCAACAACCAGTCCGATACCAACTCCGACAGCCATGATGATCAGCAAAACACCAAAAACAGGGTAGACTTTGCCGATAATCTTATCGATGGGTAAAAGTGTTGCTAAGATATAGTAGAAGAAAATCGCTGCCGTCACAACGCTTAAACTAATCCAAGAAGGAGTGAGCGTGACAATCAAATTGGCAGGGCCTGCAACGAATACAGTCCCAACGAGAACCAAGAGTATCACGGAAAAGACATTCACAAAGTAACGCATTCCATGGCCGAGATACTTACCGACAATCTCTGGGAGTTGTGCCCCACCGTTTCTCACGGAAAGCATACCACTAAAATAGTCGTGTACTCCCCCCGCAAAAATCCCTCCGAGAACGATCCAGATAAAAGCGACTGGACCCCATAAAGCACCCGCAATCGGTCCAAAGATTGGCCCCAGACCGGCAATATTTAAGAGTTGAACGAGACTTCCTCTGTTTGAGTCCATAGGAACATAGTCGACTCCGTCCGTTTTGGTATAGGCTGGAGTTTCAAGGTTTTCATTGATGCCGAAAACCTTTTCGACAAACTTACCGTAGACCATATAACCAACGATAAGTGCTACAAACGAAAGTAGAAAAGTAATCATTAAAAATCCTCCTCTAAAATTTAATTTAGGACTAAGGATAAGTTCACTGGCTGTGCGTTTGTTTGAACTATCTGTCCTTAGTTTAAATTAGGTTTAGAAGAAGATGTTGAATTATAGTCTATGATGTCGAAATTGGCGTCTGAAAGTGAGTTTTCTGTGTGCGTTTTGTGAATATTTTACGAACTAGATTTTCAATACCTTCTTTAATCCCTTGACATAAGCTCGGCTCACGGGGACTTCGGACCGTTTTTCGTCATTTAAAATTAGCGTGTAAGCCCCATTAAACCAAGGGACTAACTCTTGTACAAAGTTTAAATTCACTAAGTAGCTGCGATGAGAGCGAAAAAAAGGATAGCTCGCTAATTTTTCTTCAAGTGCTTGTAAGGTGTACTTGGTTGAGTACACTTTGTTTGAGGTTTTGATGAAGACATCTCGATCTTTACGGTAGACATAGAGAATATCTTTAGGATCAATCAAAACGACACTTTCTTCGCCTTGCACGGCTAATTTTGATATCTGTTGAGCCTGAAATTGACCAGTCACCGAGGGTACGCTTTCTCCGGCCATTTTCTCTAAAAGCCCCATGAGGGACTTGTTGAGCGTTTCCTTTTGTAAATCACTGTTGAGATTTCTAACTCTTTGACGGATTCTTTCCACTGTTTTCAAGACGCGCTCCTCATCAAAAGGCTTGAGGAGATAGTCTACAGCGTTAACTTCAAAGGCTTGAATGGCATGTTGGTCATAAGCTGTAGCGAAAACAATCATTAAACGTTGATCCACTTCAAGCAATTTTCTCGCGACGGATAAGCCATCCAGCTTGGGCATATGGATATCTAAGAAGGCTACATCGGGCTTAAGTGCTAGGATTTTTTCTAAAGCTTCTGTGCCCTGGGTCGCCTCTCCCACAATTTTAATATCTTCGCATTGCTGTAAAAGATACGTTAGTTCATCCCGAGCGAGTGCTTCATCATCCGCGATCACAACAGAAATCAAGTGATACCTCCTCCCTTTTGTAGCGGAACTTTAAACCAGACACACGTTCCCTTCTCCAATTCACTGTCAATATGAAGTTGGGATTCTTCGCCAAAATGGTATGTAAGACGTTGGTTCACATTATATAAGGCCAGACCCGTGCCTTCTTGAGATTCAATTCGACTGTGCAGTAATTCGGCAATTCGTTCCCGGGTAATTCCAATTCCGTTGTCCTGCACGGAAATGAGGGCATACCCTTCGGTTTCTGTCACATGAACAAGGATTTCACCGGTTTGCTCAAGCCCTTTTAAGCCATGACGTATTCCATTTTCCACGAGAGGTTGAAGTGTAAGTGGGGGTAACAGAACATTTTCGAGCATTGGGTCGATCTCAAGTTTAACACTTAAGCGTTCTGTGAAACGGGCTTGTTCAATATCGAGATAGGCACGTGTATGATCGAGTTCCTGTCTCAGTGTCACAAATTCGTGAAGGGAGGCGTTTAAATTCTGCCTAAAGAAGTACCCGAGTTGAATCAGCAGTTTACGCGCCATATCGGGTCGTGTACGAATGAGCGCGACTATGGTATTTAAGGAATTAAACAGGAAGTGTGGGTTCATCTGCGCTTGAAGTGCTTTAATCTCAGCCTCTCGAATCAGTTGAGCATGGTTCTGTGCGTCGACCACTTCCAGATGATGCGAGAGGAGTTTGCCTAGACCTTGGGCTACTTCTTCGTCCACGGGTTTAATCTGTTTAATATTTAAAAAATAAAATTTTAAGACCCCAATCACGACATCTGACTTTATTAAGGGAACAATGATCGCTACCTCGAGCGGACACCCTTTGTGCAGACAGTGGATTTCATCGATGGATTTGGGTATGTATAGTTTTCCGGTTCTGAGTACTCTCTTCGTCGCTTCAGTCAAAACGGTGTGTCCTGGCAGATGATGATCATCCCCGATCCCAACATGGGATAGGATCTTTTCATGATCAGTAACTGAGACTGCGGAAGCACCCGTTGTTGTTAATAAAAGCTTGGAAATTTGGGTTGCAGATTCTTCAGTGAGTCCCCTCCGCAGATTGGCTAGCATTTGATTGGCAATATGGAGAACTTTTTGAGCCTGATTGGCTTCAATACGGTCCTCTTCATGTATGACAGATCGTATAATCACGACAAAAAGCGCAATTCCAAAACTATTTGCCAGAATCATCGGAAGAGCAATGACTTGTACCAAGGCAACCGCGCTTTCCCAGGGTCTCGCAACGAGTAGGATGATCAGCATTTGAACCGTCTCCGCTATTACCCCGGTCACTAGTGCTTTTGATGTAGAGACGATTCTACGATTCCCGTTCTTAAGATATATGAGGCCGGCGATTAACCCTGCCGTCACCGTCGAAATCCCACAGGCTAACCCAGTAAATCCCCCAAGAAGGGTTCGGTGAATACCCGCGATAAGCCCTGCTCCGAGTCCAACCCAAGGCCCCCCTAATAGTCCGCCAATGACAACACCAACGACACGTGAGTTCGCGAGAGCCTCTTCAAAGCCGATTGCCTCCACGCGAGGAATCCAAAGAAAAGAGCTCGTACTGGGTCGAACCGAAATCCCGGTATATGTCCCTACGATTCCGAATAACCCAAATACTATCGAGAGTTGAATGACTGTCCAATGATCGAGCTTATGGTCAATGAGATTACGAAACGTCGTTAACCGCGTTAAGATAAACGCGATGGCTACGATCAGTCCGATATGTTCAATCATGAGGAATAAGAGTTGCACTGTTAAGAAACTCCTTTATGTAGGAATATTTTCTTGCAAATTTCAGAAAACTTCTTTTCACTATATCATGCCGACCCCGAAAATAGTAGAACGACATTTCGGACAACACCCTCGGTCTAGTCGATTAACTACAACCCCTTCACGCTGAATCACAGCTTCGCCACACTGAGGGCAATACGTTGTACTTCCCCCTCTCACATTACCCAAATACACATAGGGAAGATACTCTTTACTAATACCCCATAATCGCTCTAAAGTCTGCCGATCCGTGGGCGGCACCGCAAGCCGATAAGCAGGGTGATAGCCACTTAAATGCCAAGCGAGTGGAACCTTGAGTCGGTGCAGCCAGCGGGCCAATTCTGTGATCTCTTTGGAATCATCATTCGCCCCAGGAATAACAAGCGTCGTCACTTCCAGATGAACCCGCCCAGCCAAACGCTCGACATTGTCTAAAACCCAAGCCAGCTTCCCTCCACAATAATGCTGATAAAACTCCTCCGAGAAGGCTTTAATATCAATATTCACGGCATCCAGCCAGGGAAGCAGTTCCTCAAGATAGCGTGGTGAAATCGTTCCGTTACTCACCAAAACCACCTTTCCCCCTTGAGCTCGCACGAGGGGAGCAGTATCCCGGATCATCTCAAACCACACGCTCGGCTCTGAATAAGTGAAACACAACCCCAATGATTTTTGTTCCTGCCCCGCAAGCTCTGCAAGCTCGGCAGGAGTTACTTTTCTGCCTACTTGATGTTTCTGGGATATCTCATGATTTTGACAGAATGAACAACTTAAGTTGCAACCAAAACCCCCAACGGAGAAAATCCAAGAACCGGGGTAAAAGTGATAAAGAGGCTTCTTCTCAATCGGATCCATATTCCAGGCAGCCACTTCACCGTAGGTTCGAGATACAACCTCTCCCTCTCGGTTTTCCCGGGCATGACAGCGCCCAGACTGCCCATGTCGCAATTGACAACGCTGGGGACACAACAGGCAACTCGCAGTATAGGAGTTTTTATCCGTATTAGACATAGACAGAAGAACCGTCCCCCTGTCTGCCCTGTCTGCCTTGTTGGAATCGTTTTCATTACTCATAATGTCGCTTCACTTCAAAGCGCCAAAGTTCTACTGAGTCTTCCCCTAAAATCCCTGCTTTTTGTTTAGCGATGCCGATTTGATCTGAAACCGTATCGACCCCTTCTAAATGGGGCAGCAATAGTCCGGTTTTCCCTCGTTGGCGAACAACTACCCCATACCTCCAGGGATCTAATTCTTCAGGTCCTGCGATTTTCTCAAGTTCACCAAGGACATCCACTGTAAAGCTAAGGGTATCCAGTTCTTCTGTTCGAACTGGCCTAAAACGCGGGTCTTGTGTTCCTGCAGCCATTGCATTATGTTGAATTTCCAAAGCCAAATTCTCCTGCCAAGGTTCTGTCGTTCCAATACATCCGCGAAGTTGCCCATTTTGTTTTAACGTTACAAAGCATCCCCTCCGCTCACCAAACCCGAATGAGGATAAATCCGGTAAATCCAGTTGACTTGGGTCATCTTTTTGTAAATAGGCCCTCAGGCAACGTCGCGCCCACTGCGGTAAGGGTGAAGAATGATACAAATCCGCCACCAGATATCCTACACCAAAAGTTCCTTCATAGGACAACACTTCTGGCGCTCCTACTTTAGCAGCCAAGGCCATGCGTAGGCTTCGATACCCACATTCGCCCGCTTTTTCGACCAGGTCGCCTGGTAAATTTGCGATCATTTTGGGATCCCTCTGCAGGGCCTGTAACACAAATTGATCACATTCAGGGCCTGCAGGGTCTAAGCCATATGGACCGTCTTCCTTCAAGCGATGAGACATATCTCCACTAGCCACAAGTGCATAGCGTCCAGGTAACCTATCGAGGACTTCCCCCAGTCGCTTACCATACTCTTCTGGGCGCTCCAAGGGCATCCCTAAAAGGACCACCTTTCCGTTCCACCCTGCTTTTTCCAAGAAATAGAGCGGTACCAGTGCGCCGTGATCGATCGGCCCCTGAACGGAAATAACCCCAGCGAGGTGTTGCTCAAATTGATCAATCATCGCTGGATCGCTTGCAAACGACATACTTACCTGCGCAGCTCCAAATTGAGCGAAATTTCCACGGACAACCTCTTCGGTTAAAAGGGTGATCCCTTCCTTCGCTAGCGGTGCATGAGGGGAAATCAGGATCACAGTCTCGACCCCCGCTTGGACGAGACGATTCGCTATCTCATAGTAGGCATCCAAACTCGCTTGACACTTACGCTCCTCGCCCCTCCCTATCTCCGGAACGAGGATGGGCGGATGCGGAACAAAAACTGAATAAACTAAACTCATAAATACAACTCCCTTTTGCCTTTGGCAATAGTTAAGCTCTATTCTACCCTGAACCCCTGCTAAAATACAGTAAACTTAGGCTAGCTCCAAGCCTCTAGTTAATTTTTACTTTCTGCCGAGTATACACAAAAGAAAACGCCAAGTCGTAAATCAACTTGGCGTTTTCAACACTCTACAGTATCTAAATACTATCACTAGTGAACTCATTCAACTAAAGTTGAACATCGAGACTTCGGCTGGGGACTCTACCCACCGCAGCGGAGCACGTGGTACCACTCCCACTTAAGTGGGAGTCTCACGATTGGATTAAACATTGAATTTATCGATGGCCAACTTTAAGTCGTGTGCTAAATGTGATAAGCCTTGACTGGCATTGGCTATTTCAATCATGGAGGCTGTTTGCTCCTCAGTGGCAGCAGATACTTGCTGTGTACTAGCTGCATTTTCCTCAGCAATGCTGGCTAAGTTCTTTAATATGTCAATGATATGATTTTTTTTCATCTCCATATCTTGCCCAGAAATATTTAACTTGGTAACAATTTCTTTGGTTTTTTCTACCGCTTCGGCGATTCCCTTGAATCGTTCATCCGTAATGATAACACTATCCTCTTGTTTCTTGGCAATGAATGTACTTTTATTAATAATTTCTACTGCATTTTGAGAATTAATTTGTAACTCGTTAACAATCATATCAATTTCTTTGGTCGAATTACTGGATTGTTCGGCTAATTTTTTTATTTCTTCAGCGACTACAGCAAAGCCTCTTCCTGCTTCACCCGCTCGTGCAGCCTCAATAGCCGCGTTTAAAGCCAATAAGTTGGTTTGTTCCGCAACGGCTTGAATCATTTGACTGGCAGAATTAATCTTCTCCGCACTTTGATTCGTTTTGATAATTCCTTCTTGGATTAGTTCCATATATCGTTCTCTTTCTTTGGTTCTTTCCATTAGCTCAACAATTGATACACTACCCTCATTTTTCATTTTCTCTACTATTTGAGATGAATTATTCAAATCAATTAAATACTGCTGGTCTTTTTCGATGATGCTTCCTAATTCCAGGATCTGATTGACACCATTTTCTGTATCTCTAGCTTGCTCTGTGGCACTCCCTGCAATTTGTTCGATTGTTCTTGCTATCTCTTCAACTGCTTTTGCCGACTCTTGGGATATGAGTGTCAGTTCTTGAGAAGTATTGTTAACCTGACTGGCTGTTTGTAACAAACGATTAGTGATTTCCTTTTGATTAACATTCGTAGCCTTGATGACCTGTCCAAGTATGCCAAGGTCATCCTTTCGACCAACTAACGCTTCCATAATCTTTTCAATATCTAGATTCTTATATTTATTCTCATATAACACCACATCGCTTTGAATCTCTTTGATTTCTTTTAACTCTATATCGATACCAATTGCACCCATAAACTTTCTATTAATTATGATTGGAAGCATAATACTGGTCATTAAGATCTTTCCACCATTAAGTTCATAGTAATATGGTTCTATGATAGATATTTTTCGACTGTTTCTGGGAATGGTATACCATGCTTCAGTGTATATATTTTTAAGAGCTACTACTTCGATGTTATCATTTTCCCAATAGACATATGACGTAAATTTACCTTCATCATACATTTCTGAGTTAAGAAAGTTATTATCATTCTCATCGAATGCATTCGGCTCCCAAAAGGAACTCAAGGAAAGTAATCCTTTAGTTTGGCTTAATAACTTCTTTTGTAGTTCAAGAATTCCCTGCCTGTCCACGTTACCAGCACTTTTAATCCTGATCAACTCATCAAGGAGGTTTTTAGCAACCTCCACACCTTTTTCTAAAACCAAGTAATCCCCAAGGGAACCTCGTTTTAGATATTCTATCGATATGGCTAATAATTTCGAATTTTGACTTGCTTGAAATAATGCAATACCAACTAAACCCGCGATACTGAGCAACAAAAGTATTAAAATGAGATCAGAAGCTCTGAATACTAACCCTAAAATAACCATAATTCCGGCAAATACCAAAAGTAACTTGTTTTGTATTAAAATAGACTTCACAAAAATACCCCCTCAACTCGTTCAAATGCAAATTCTATGCCAAAGTTCGAGCATTTCATTTCCGTGTAAATATTTTCCTGAAATCCTCTAGACTAAGGGATATCTCAAATCATGTTTCTCAATTTCGCAATGCAGAGGCCGTCATTTAATCCTCACATCCAGGAGAAAATAATGTCACTCAAGTCATTTCAAGACCGGCAAGTCATAATCAACTCAATTCCGATAAAGCTCTGGTAACAAGGAAAGGCTAATAAGCCAAACAAACTTATAGTTTCGATAAAACACAATAGACCCAAAATGCACAGAAACGCTGAGTCATCTTAAGACTCAGCGTTTCTGTGCATACAGCATACAACCGAACACCAGATTATGGAATCATCGGATTAACATCGGGTGTAGACCCTGAAGCGTTTCCATCGCCGACAGGATGGAGGCGACAGAGGAAATGTCTGAGTATTTTAGGTTCGTACTCAAAATCCAGTCCTTTAATACTACCCCGTCGCTCCCATATATTAGCTAAAGCATTAATAATAACATCCATATGGCGATCGGTATAAACCCTTCTTGGTATGGTCAAACGCATAAATTCGGCACCCGCCGCTTTTTGCTCGCCTGTTTCTGGATCACGTCCCAGAAGTAAAGATCCTACTTCAACAGCCCGAACTCCTGCTTCAAGATATAACTCATTCGTTAGAGCTTGAGCTGGAAATTGTTCTGGAGGAATATGCGGCAAAAACTTTTTGGCATCAACAAAGACTGCATGTCCACCGACGGGCCACTGAATCGGAATACCACGCTTTCGAAGTTCCTCTCCCAAATACTCCACTTGCCCGACCCTGCTCTCTAAATAATCGAAGTCAAGTCCTTCGTGGAGCCCTACGGCTAGAGCCTCCATATCTCGACCAGACATACCACCATAGGTTATGAATCCTTCCATTGGGACACAAGTCGCGCTGGCAGCTTGGTAGATTTCCTTGTGTTTACTACTTTTGATACCTATCAGACCACCCATATTAACGATGGCATCTTTTTTTGCACTCATCGTAAACGCGTCTCCCATGTCGTACATTTCACGTACAATTTGTTGAATGGTCAACTTTTCATAGCCAAGCTCGCGTCGTTTAATGAAATACGCGTTTTCCGCATAACGCGCGGAGTCAAAAACTACGAATAACCCATACTTATCCGCAATCTTTTTAACCCCCCGGACATTTTCCATAGATACTGGTTGTCCACCGGATGAGTTACAAGTTACGGTTACAATAACAAAGGCAATTTTTTCCTTCCCTTTATCTTTAATAAACTTCTCGAGTTTCACAAGATCGAAATTTCCTTTAAAAGGGTGTTCTTTAAGTGTATCAAACGCTTCCTCAATCACCAGATTCACCGGGACCCCGCCGTTCATCTCGATATGGGCCATAGTAGTATCGAAATGCATATTTCCAAGCACATATTGCCCTTTGTGTTTAATGAGATGAGGAAATAAGACTTGTTCTGCACCCCTTCCTTGGTGAGTTGGGAGCACATACTCATACCCGAAAATATCGCTCACGGCCTCTTTCACTTTATAGAACGATCTACTCCCAGCGTAAGATTCATCTCCGAGCATTAGAGCTGACCATTGCTTATCACTCATAGCCCCCGTTCCGCTGTCGGTTAATATGTCAATATAAACATCCTCCGCTTTTAAGGCAAAGGGGTTGTAGCCTGCTTCCTCAAGAGCTTTTTGTCTTTCTTCACGAGAAATTATGTGCATCGACTCGACCATTTTTATGCGATAAGGTTCTGCTTTTCTAACCATAAGATAGCCTCCTTTTATTTGATAGATTTTTGTTTTGTTTATAGCTCAGAAACTATTCTGCCACTACCCTTAATTATCCTTAGACCATCAGACTAGACAGAAGGATCTTCTTTTGATCTTATCGGGCCTCGCAATTTGTATCCAATGTACAGAATTACAATCCAAACGGGTCCGATATAGAGAGAGTAAACCATGTCCGGTATATACGCCATCATCCCTGTAACCAGTGCTAAGAATGCTAAGGTTACATAGTTTGAAATGGGGTAGAATGGGAGCTTGAAAGCCAATTTTTCGGCCTCGCCTGCTTCTTGCTTAATACGTCTAAATTTCAAATGCGTAATTAAGATCATGGCCCAGTTAAATACAGCCGCGATCATTGCTACGGAGATGAGATACAAGAAAACTTTCCCTGGAACGAGAAAATTGAGAACGACCGCAAATAAGGTAAGTGCTGAAGAAAACACAACCCCATAGACAGGTGCTCCCGCTTTACTCAGACGAGCAAACATTTTGGGAGCGCTTCCATGAAGTGCCAAGCTGTATAACATGCGTCCATTACTATACAGGCCACTATTATAGGTGGAAAGTGCAGCCGTCAAAACAACCACATTCAGAATACCCGCCGCCGCTGGAATTCCTATTTTAGAAAAAATCTCTACAAAAGGACTCCCTGTTGTCCCAACTTGATCCCAGGGATAAATAATCGTCAACACTAACAACGCTCCTACGTAAAAGATCAGAATCCGCCAAATGACCTGATTAATCGCTTTAGGAATTGATTCCTTTGGATTATCGGCCTCACCGGCAGTAATTCCTATCAGTTCAACCCCGCCGAAGGAAAACATGACGATCACAAGGGATAATAATAATCCCCAAAGACCGTTGGGTAAATAACCCCCATAAGCCCACAAATTACTAAACCCGGTCGGTTGGCCGTTATTGCCAAACCCGGAGAAAATAATTGAAAGTCCCAACAAAATCATCGCAATAATAGCCACGACTTTAATAAGCGCAAACCAAAACTCAAATTCTCCAAAAGCTTTGACGTTAATTAGATTTATCAGCGTGATCGTAATCAAAAAGATTAAGGATGAAACCCAAGTAGGAATCGACGGATACCAAAAGTTTATGTATACTCCGACCACAGAAAGTTCAGCCATACTTACAACAACATAATTAAACCAATAGTTCCAGCCAGAAAAAAAACCAGGAAAATCCCCCCAATAGCGATAGGCGTAATGACTAAAGGAACCCGAAACTGGTTCATCAACGGACATTTCACCAAGAGCTCTAATTACAAAAAAAATGGCTATCCCTCCGATAATATACGACAAACTGATTCCTGGGCCGACTAATCTAATAGTGGTCCCTGACCCATAGAATAAGCCTGTTCCGATAGCCCCGCCTAGCGCAATCATTTGGATATGCCTGTTTTTTAATCCCCGATGTAATTCTTCGTGCTTATGAATGTCAGTACTCACGTGCTTATCTCCTTTCGTTTTTTCGCTTCACTACTAATGTAAATTATTTTCATATCATGGATAGGTTTCTCCTTTGATGATCATAAAATACTAGTAATATTTTGGGAAACCAACTACCCTTAAATATAACAAGAACAAGGCCGGTGAAGAATTAACTTAGTTAATCTTCACCGGCCTTTAATTCAAAATACTTATGCTCGTTTCTTACCAACCCCGGTCTTGCATACGCTCTGATTTCAACAAAGTTGATATTTCAAGCGCAGTAAACCTTCCCTGCGCTTGTACCTAATACTTCTTATTACACTAACAGATTTTTAAAACTTAATCTTCGATAGGTTTAAGGTTACAAAGGAAGTGGCGAAGCACTTTCGGCTCATAGGTAAATTCTAAGCCCTTGATTTGGTCCCGACGTTCCCAAATCGCTGCTAGAGCATCTACAACTACATCCATATGACGGTCAGTATAGACACGGCGAGGAATGGTCAAACGCATGAAATCAACACCGGCCTTCTTTTGAATCCCGGTCTCAGGGTCACGGCCCAGTAATAGAGAACCTACTTCGACCGGACGGACACCCGACTCAAGATATAATTCATTGCTGAGGGCTTGGGCAGGAAATTGTTCTGCGGGAATATGGGGTAGGAACTTTCCAGCATCTACGAAAACAGCATGTCCACCGACAGGCCATTGGATAGGGATGCCGAGCTTACGAAGTTCTTCTCCGAGGTATTCCACTTGTCCAATTCGGCTTTCGAGATAATCGAAGTCCAGACCTTCATAGAGTCCAACCGCTAAGCATTCCATATCTCGGCCAGAAAGCCCGCCGTAAGTTACGAAACCTTCCATAGGTACGCAGGTCGTACAGGCATTTTGATATACTTCTTTTTCGTTCTTAATGCCGATCAGTCCGCCCATGTTGACAATGGCGTCTTTCTTGGCACTCATCGTGAAGTAGTCACCCATATCATACATTTCTCTGACAATCTCTTGAATGCTCTTATTTTCATATCCTGCTTCGCGTTTTTTAATAAAATAGGCATTCTCAGCAAAACGAGCGGAGTCAATATCAATCTTCAAGGAATATTTGTCCGCTATTTTCCGAACTCCACGGAAATTCTCCATGGAAACTGGTTGTCCACCAGAGGAATTACAGGTTACTGTCACAATAATGAAGGCAATGTTTTCAGGACCTTTTTCTACAATAAAATTCTCAAGTTTTTCTAGATCGAAGTTACCCTTAAATGGATGCTCTTTTTGTGTATCAAAGGCATCTTCAATAACGAGGTTCACTGCAACCATATCATTCATCTCAATATGAGCCATAGTCGTATCAAAGTGCATATTTCCGAGAACAAATTGCCCGTTGTGTTTTTTCAAATTTGGAAAGAGGACTTGCTCTGCTCCGCGGCCTTGGTGTGTCGGAATCACATAGTCATACCCGAAGATCCCTTTCACTGCATCTTTCACTTTAAAAAACGATTTACTTCCAGCATAGGACTCATCTCCTAGCATCAAAGCGGACCACTGTTTATCACTCATAGCGCCAGTACCGCTATCAGTGAGTAGATCGATGTAAACGTCTTCTGCTCTTAACAAAAAGGGATTATACCCTGCTTCTTGAAGTTTTATCAGACGCTCTTCACGAGAAATCATGCGCATAGATTCCACCATTTTAATGCGATAAGGTTCTGCTTTTCTAGCCATTTATAATGTCCTCCCCTACCAAATAAATTACAATTTCTAAAATAGAGTACTGCAATTTACATGCCATCGTAATAATCGGTATATAAACGACATCTTAAAGCTTTTACCTTGATTAATAACTTAAATTCTTAGAATTGATAATAAAAAGTGACAAGTATTCTTATCAGTGATAAAAATACTTGTCACTTTTTATTATCAATTCTTATTCAATTCCATAACTCTTCATTTTATTTAAAATCGTTGTATTGGAAACTCCAAGTATCCTTCCCGCTTTTCTAGAGGACGAATGGGTTTCCAAAACACGCATGAGAACTTGTTTTTCAACTTCACCCACAATCTTCTTTAAGGTAGGCCATTCTTTTTCCACTGGAATCTGTATTTGAAAATTCCCCTCCACACACTCTGTAGTGTGTGGGGTAGAAACTAAATCGGTCCACTCATAAAATAGTTGGGGTTTAATTTCAGCGGAATCCATGACATTAATAATGCGCTCAAGTATGTTTTCGAGCTGTCGTACATTTCCTGGCCATGTTTGACCCATCAATAAGTTAATGCTCTCTTTAGTTATATGAATTTCTGATTTCCCTAGTTTCTCAGAAATTTTACGAATCAAATGTTGGGCAATCAGCGGAATATCCTCAGAGCGTTCCCGAAGAGGGGGGATCCGCAAGGGAATAACATTTAAGCGATAATAAAGGTCTTCTCTGAATTCACCCTTTTGGATCATTTCTTCCAGATTACGGTGTGTCGCGGCTACAATACGCACATCCACGGAGAGCTCCTTCGATCCCCCGACCCGGCGAATCATACCTTCTTGCAAAACCCGGAGCAGACGAACCTGAACCGACGTTGATATTTCTCCAATCTCATCTAAGAAGAGGGTGCCATGATCTGCCTGCTCAAAAAGCCCCTTCTTCCCTCCTCTAGCTGCCCCCGTAAAGGATCCTTCTTCATAGCCGAAAAGTTCACTTTCCAGCAAGCTATCGGGTAAAGCGGCACAACTGATCGGAATAAAAGGCGCCTGAACCCGCAAGCTCTCTCTATGAATGGCTCGCGCAAATAGCTCTTTGCCAGTTCCGCTTTCTCCACGTAATAAGATTGTTGAGTTTCCTTTAGAAACCATTTTAGCGGTTTCGATAACATGGCGCATCTTCTCGCTCTGATAAATAATTTCCTCAAAGGACATTAAGTGTTCTTTTAAATCGATTTTTGAAATAATCTCTTTCAAAGCACGCTCTCGCTCTTCGTAGGGCATCTGATCGCGCAATTTTACATATAAAACGCCACTAACAGCTTCCAAATCCTTAATTAATTGTTGAACTTGATCAACAGAAGTACAGCGAAATTTAATAAACATGCCCCGAGCTGGAATGACTTCCATCCCAATCTTATCAATCTTATTTTTTTCGCATCCTTCAAATATCTCCATCCCCAAACCCAAGCGATCTTCAAAATCAATCTGAATCACACGTTCCAGAAACTCCATTGCTACCTCCTTTGGCGAACTCGTTCAACTAAAAAATATATCAAATCTTATTGTTTTAAAGATAAATTATATCATATATTAACTTCACATAGCTAGAAATGAGAAAACCACTTACCTTGATAAAATCTGCCGAATCGGAGCAATATAATCTTATGCTAAGCTACAATTTCACTTTTCGTTTGGTTTGTTCACGTGAAATCAGTTATACTTATATATGTCTGTCATGGCATAAAGATCGCAGACAAAATTCAAGGAGGTTATACCATGAATAAACAAACTCTCAGCACTCAAAACGCACCTGCAGCGATTGGTCCCTATTCTCAAGCGGTTAAGGTTGGAAACCTAATCTTCACATCTGGACAGCTGCCGATCAACACGCAAAGTGGAGAATTGGTCGCAGATATTGAAGGAGCAACCAAACAATCCTTAGATAATGTGAAAGCAATTTTAGAGTCCGCAGGCTCTTCTATGGACAAAATCGTGAAAACCGTGGTTTTTCTGAAAGACATGAATGACTTTGTAGCGATGAATGCTGTTTACGCCACCTATTTCCCAACTAATCCTCCTGCCCGTTCAGCCGTACAAGTTGCACGATTACCAAAGGACGCTGTTGTTGAAATCGAAGCGATTGCTTTGGCTGAATAAGTCTTATCTAAAAAGGGCCCTTAAAACCACAACGGTTTTAAGGGCCCTTTTACGTTCCACTCTATATGGCAAACCTCTAGATATTTAATTTCATATCTCCAAACTTAATCCAACCCTTTTTTCGCATAAACTCTGAAATAGCCAACGTTAGTATAGCTGGCAAAATGAAATGTAATAACCCAATTTTAATTAAAACCCCAGTACTCATGCCCATAGCACTGATCGTCCCAAACTGCCCGACTAACCCTGAGGTACCCATGCCAGCACCTGCAGGGATGTTAGACATCGGCAAAATAGTTGTAGCTAAGGGACCTAAGACCGCACTGGCCAAGATGGCAGGCACCCATATCAACGGATTTCTAACAATATTAGGCACTTGAAGCATGGATGTTCCTAACCCTTGGGAAACTAAACCGCCCCATCCATTCTCTCGATAACTTGCTACTCCAAACCCAACCATCTGTGTAGCACAGCCAACAGTCGCAGCCCCCGCAGCAGGGCCTCCTAACACAAGCATCATAGCCAAAGCAGCACTACTAATTGGCAATGTTAGGATTATTCCCATGAGCACAGCAACTAAAACTCCCATCGGGATTGGGGCAAGTTCGGTTGCCAACATTATGACTGATCCCATCCACTTCATGAATTCTGCTAAGGGTGGTCCCATAAATGTACCAGCAGTGACACCAACCAAGATGGTAACAGCAGGAGTTACAATGATATCCACTTTTGTTTCTTTAGAAACCAGTTTCCCAAATTCAGCCCCTAAAACGGCTGCCACAAATGCACCGACAGGTCCTCCGACAGCAGCACCTGCCATACCAGTAATAGTAGACGCAAACAATACGAGCGGAGGAGCTCCTAAACCAAAGGCCACTGCTACGCCAATGGCCGGCCCCATCATTGCCATGGCCTGTTTACCAAAATCAATGAGAAACTGTAATCCAGTCTGCTCACCAATTACTTTAAGAATAAGTCCTACAATAAGGCTGGAAAACAAACCTAACGCCATCGCTCCTAGGGCATCAATTCCATATCTTTTTACAGAAAATATTATGTTTTTTCGTTCTAAATAACTAACCTTCTTTTCTTTTTTCTCTAGATTTTCAGTCATGTTTTGCTGCCTCCTGAATTTTGTTTACAGTACGAATTACCCTATTAATTGCTTCAAGAAACGATAGATTTTATAAGCACCTTTATCTTTTCGAGGTCGTTGGGTGGTACTCCTTTGTTAATCGTTAAAGCTTGTCATTATTTATCAAAACAATTTTAAAACCTCTCGCTTTATAATGGTTTAAAAATGTAATATTAACCTATTATGGAACATTAATACATTTAACGCATACCGTGTATTATAAACCAAATAATTCTCACATTTAAGATAAAGGGGGCTTGCCCATGTCATCGTTGATGGGGCAACGAGGTTTCTATCCAAATCACTACAACAGATTTTCTCCGATTCAGAGACAGGGGAGTAACCCTGCTCCAAGGCCAGCAACAGCATCACCATCACCTGTTGAAAAGCCAATTCCTACACCGACTTCTCAAACGGCTCAACCCTTAGCCCAACCTAAACCTCAACCTATAGCCCAATCAGTAACCCAACCCATTCTTAAGCCACTTGAAGACTTACAAAAAGCCTCTTCGACTACAACAAACCCTTCTAATCCCTGGCAACAGCAAGCTGGAGTTCTCCTGAAACAATACGGCCCTGCTCTCATGCGCCAGTTTGGACCGCCTCTGGCACGCAAAGTAGGCATCCCCCTTGTCCAGCAGCTTGGACCTCCCCTGGCACGCAAAGTGGGCATGCCCCTCGTCCAACGTGTTGGCCTTCCCTTGGCGCGAAAAGTATTTCTCCCTCTCGCTAAACGAGCAGGATTTGCACTCATTCGGCGACTGGGACTTCCGTTTTAAGATGTACGCTAACTAACGATGAAATGAACCTGCCGCAGCCTTATACTTTACTGGCTCTTCTACAGGAAAAGGCTGTTAACGAGTTTAATCGTTAACAGCCTTATTAGCATTCGACAGCTCTCACTTACTTCACGATCAGAACAGGACACGTTGATTTCCGAAGAACTCGCTGGCTCACACTGCCCAATACGACCCGAGCAATCGGCCCGTACCCATGGCTCCCCATCACGACTAGGTCTATATTCTCATTGCTGATTTCCTCTAAAATAACGCTCGACGGATGTCCCTGTATTTGCTTCTTTTTCAAAGGAACATCACCCACATCAATTCCTTCAAGTGTAGCTTTTAACGTTTTTTCCCCTGTTTGTTCAATTAGTTCTTTCGAAACTTCGATAGAATAAGCTGGATTATACTCCCAATACGCTTCTGGGGTGTACGCGACGAATAGAAGAACAACTTCCGCTTGAAATTTCCTGGCAAGGTCCAAAGCAGATATTAACGCCCGACGCGAATATTCTGAGGCATCGGTTGGGACCAATATTCTTTTGTACATTAACCATTCCCCCTTCTTCATTTCCAGATCATTGTCGTCTAATACAAGTTATTCCATGTTAAACCTTTTAAATCCTTTTTTATTTTGGCCCCTTAACAAAAGATATTTTAAAATTCACTCATTTAACAATAAGAACAGGGCACTCTGCTCGCTGGAGGACGCGCTGACTCACACTGCCTAACACTGAACCGGCAATTGGACCGTAACCATGACTTCCCATAACTACTAAATCTATGCCCTCTTTCTTAGCTTCTTCTAAGATCATAGCCGCTGGATATCCTTGAACTACTTTCTTCTTCAAAGGGACATTCCCTACCTCAATTCCTTCAAGAGTTGCTTCAATGACGAGCTCTCCTGCGTCTTGAATTTGTTCTGGCGGAACTAAAACGCTATAAACTACATTATAACCCCAGTAGGCTTCCCGCAGGTACATAACATTCAAAATCTCGACTGCCCCACCAAAGGTTTTAGCAAGGTCCAATGCAGTCTTTAACGCTCGAACCGAATACTCTGAGGCATCGGTTGCCACTAGTATTTTATTAAACATCACTCAGTCTCCTATATCATCTTAATAGATCCCGAACTACTGATAATCTTAATTCTGCATGCTATTATTTGAATCCTTCTTTACTCCATAAAATATTCTTTCGACGATTCGTCCAGGAAAACAGACAAGGCTGTTAACGAGTTCAATCGTCAACAGCCTTTTAATTCGGTAGCTTTATCTACTTCACAATTAGAACATGACAGGTTGATTTCCTGAGAACTCGCTGACTCACACTGCCCAACACGGCTCCAGCAATTGGCCCGTATCCATGACTTCCCATAACCACTAAGTCTATCTTTTCATTGATGATCTCTTCTAAAATCACAGTCGAAGGGTGTCCTTGTATTTTTTTCTTCTTTAAGGGAACATCACCCATATCGATTCCTACAACGGTGGCCCTTAACGTCTGGTCCCCTGTTTCATCGATCTGTTCTTTCGAAATTTCAATTGTATACGCTGGATTATAGCCCCAATACGCTTCTGGGGTGTACGTGACGAATAGAAGAACAACTTCCGCTTGAAATTTCCTGGCAATTTCCAAAGCAGTTATTAAAGCCCGACGCGAATATTCTGAGGCATCTGTTGGGACCATTATTCTTTTATACATTTCAGTTAGCACCTCCTCATTTAGTACCCATCACGGCATCTTCCTGTTAAGACTATATTCAACGTTAAAAATATTAATCCTTCCCAATTAGGTAATAATTACAACTATATTTTGCTAGATCCGTTTATTTTTCTCCATTTGGCGAATTGCCCCATATGGCTATAGAAACTATTTATTAGGTATATTTTTCAACAAAACATATATACTGTTTACTAAGAACGTTTGTTCTGTTAAACTATTCTTGTTAGCACATAAGTGTACGTGCCTACAACCGCAGTCTTAGAATAGGTCGAGATAGAAGGAACGTGAAGTAAATGAGGATTTTAATGCAACCAATTGAAATGATTGCGTGGTTTACTCTAGAGGGAACCCCTACTCCTATTCGGTATAAGATGACTTCCGATGACACCTCTAATATAGTGGTCAAAGTCGACCGAATCGTAACCCGCTCGGAAGAAAAAATCGCCGGAAATCGCATGTTTATTTTCCGTTGTCAAAGTGAAATCAACGGGCTCTTGAAGCTGTTTGAACTTAAATATGAGCTGAACACCTGCAAATGGTATTTATATAAAATATAACCATAATTTCCCTTTCGGAACGAAATTCAGTGAATAAACGACTTATAGTACAGCTTGCGCCTAGCGGCGCAGAGGAAAAGGTAGGAGAATTTTACCGAACGAAGTTAAAAATTATTAGGTATTCGTTTGATCCAGAATCCGCCTCTGAAATTTTTAGGTTCAAAAGAGATGACAAAAGCCTTGGGACATAGCTTATCAAGGATACCTAATAACTTACGTTCGTTAGATCTCTTCGCCAAAACCTGCATCATGAGCCTGGATCCATCCTTACCATCGGCTAACCAGGAGGTCACACCATACCCACTTTCCCGTAACTTAGACGGAATTTCTGATTCAACACAATCTACGGTAACTTGAACCGTCACATATCCCAAAGCTAAATATTCCTCGATTCGACTACCAATATACACCCCTAACCCGAACCCAAGGCAATAAGCTCCTAGATTCCAGGGGTTATCCAAGTTTTTCAGAACAATCCCTAACCCAGTCATGTAAACAAAAATCTCGACCATGGAAAGCATCGTCGCCAAAACTCTCTGGCCTTTAATGACAAAAATCATACGCAGGGTATAAAGCGAAACATAGACAACATTAATTCCTATAATTATAAGAATAAGTCCCATAATTTCTCCTCCATCATCACCAACTTGATTATTTCTAACTACTTTCTATTCTATCTCGTTTAACTGAACTTTGTCACCGAAAATCATGTGAATAGCTTAACCACTCCGTTAATCACCAGGCAGCCGTACTCATGACCCCGTAAGACATAATTTTCTGCATTTCTTCGAACTTCTCAATTTGGGTTTCTATCCCAAGCTGTTCTATAAAGAAGCCTCAAAGTTTCAGGACTTTGGCCTTTAATATTCCATTGACAGTCTATCCTAAAAAGATTATCCTTAAATTAATTGTCAGAATAGGAAGAAAAGGGGGGGCAGTATGGAAGATAATTCTTTTCATTCTCAGCGGAAGCTGAATATTGGATTTGTCATATTTCTTACGTTGTTACTTGCTCTCCTTTCTCAAATAAGTATCCGCCTTACCCTAATCCTTGCTCTCGGCATCAGTTTGGGCTTTGTCTTACAAAAGTCCCGTTTTTGCCTTGTGTCTGCTTTACGTGATCCAATATTGATTGGTATGACTCAACTCACTCGAGCCTTTCTTCTGCTTTTGGGGATTAGCATCCTTGGCTTTGCCCTGGTTTCCTGGGGAGCAACCCAGAGAAATATCCCTTTGAGCCTCAATGTTTTTCCCTTGGGTGTGCACACCGTTGTCGGTGGACTCTTGTTCGGGATTGGAATGGTGTTGGCCGGTGGCTGTACTTCCGGAATTCTAATGCGTATCGGAGAAGGCTTTGCTATGCAATGGGTGGCGTTTTTGGGCTTGCTTGTGGGAGTTGTTTTAGGAGAGCGATCTGTGATAAATTGGAGAAACATCTTTGGTGAATCGCCGGGGATTTTCTTGCCAGATATTTTCGGTTGGGTTCCAACCCTTATTCTGGAAATAGGTATATTATTAATCTTATGGCAGTTGGCTAGCTGGTGGCAAAAGAAACAATTAGGGGAATAGGGGAACGACTATGACACGTTTTGCAATTGAGATATGGGGGGAAATGTGTCCAATTCCCCTAATTAAAGCGAAGAAAAAACTATTATCCATGCAATGCGGTGATATTCTAGTCCTAGAGACTGAACACAGTTGTACCTCACGGGGTATTGTAGTTTGGGCAAACGCCAATCGGTATATTATTGAAGAGAAAGAAGTGGCCAACGGAATATGGCATCTTGAACTGACGAAAACCCATGATTAGAGAAAGTGTGAAGTGATGAAGAAGACTTTGTCGACCATCATCCATGGCCCTTGGGCTTATTGGATAGGAGCCCTTATTTTGGCTGTGCTCAACATACTCGTCTTAATCGTGAGGCGTGAACCTTGGGGGGTTACTTTGAATGTTGAAAATTGGGCGGAATGGCTCGGTACTAATCTTGGCTTGCTCGATGACCAAGGCTTTACGCTTCAGGAGTTAATGGCTGCCTCTGGAACCTATTTGAATCTCGGGTTGATACTTGGTGCTTTTTGGGCAACATTGGTCGCTTCACAGGTTCGCTTCCGGCCAATCCGAGATAAGAAATTCTTATTTTCCGCTTTAATTGGTGGACTGCTCATGGGATATGGAGCTCGGATTGCCTATGGCTGCAATGTAGGCGCCCTGTTGAACGGAATTGCTTCTAGTTCTCTGACCGGATGGATTTTTGCAATCGCGGTCTTTTTTGGAACTTGGCTAGGCTCAAAACTCCTCCTTAAATATTTAATGTGAGAGACAAGCGTGTTGGGGGGACGGTCCTTTGGACCGTCCCCCCAACACGCTTTGTTTCAACAAAGGTAGCTTTCTTCCGGATGCGTAAGAAATTTAATAAATAGCTTAGCCTTGGTCGTAAGTGGGCGATTATTAGGATAAACAATATTAAAGATTAGAGGCATATCCATGTCAGTAATCCTTAGGATTTTAAGCGTCCCTGTGTATGCTTCTTTGCGAACTGCAAGCAATGGCACAACCGATCCACCTAATCCAGCCTCAACTGCAGATTTAATGGCATAGATATTCTTCATCTCGGTAATCACGTTCAGCTTATTCACAGAATAGCCATGACGAGCTAAAGCCGTTGCCAAAATCTTTCGTGTACCTGATCCTGTTTCTCGCATAATTAGCGGATGTTTGAGGAAGTCTTGAACGGAAATAACGCCTCCTTTGGCAGGATGCTGAGGCGGGACAATAAGCACTAATTCATCCGAAGTAACATGTAGTGATTTTAAGGAGGAAGACTCTGTATCTCCTTCAACAACGCCGATATCGACTTCCTCCGCCATAACCATACTGAGAACCTCTTCGGCATTAGCAATATTTAAGCAAAGCTCAACCTCTGGGTGTTGTTCTTTAAATAAATAGATCGAGCAGGGAAGCGAGACATTCCCAATAGCGGTACTTGCCCCGATCACAATTTGATTATTTTCATGCTTGAATACACTTTCAAGCTGTTGTTCCATTTCTTCTTGAACTTCCAGAATCCTTAAAGCGTAGGCATGAAACACCTCTCCAGCCTTGGTAAGCGTTACGCCCTGTGGAGTGCGGTCAAACAATTGCCCTTGGTAATATTCCTCTAAGTTTTTAACATGTGTGCTAACGGCCGGTTGGCTCATATGCAACATTTTCGCTGCCTTTGAGAAACTTTGAAGGCGCGTCACCATACAAAAAATCTTAAGTTGGTTACTATCCAATACAAGTTCACCATCCCCTAAGTTTCTAAGGATATTAAACATCTATTAGTATTGTATAGCCAACCACCTTAGAATTCAAGAAACTTAACTAGCGTCCCTCTTATTTTCCTCCCGAAGTCGGTTTATCCTTAGATACATCATGACATTTGTGGCAGTCATCTGACGACTGTTTATCCGGATCCTGGCGGCACTTACTATCCGCGACTTGAGGAATTTCAAATTTTCCACCATTCGTTTTGCGGTAACTATACCATTTTCCATTTTCCAGACGGACGTAAGCTAATTCCTCACCCTTTGCCGTCTTCAGGACGACCTCCCCCATTTTGAGCGGCGGAAAGACTGGATTGATGCGGGCTTCAACCCAGGCCAGGTCGGATTTGTCCGTAATTTTCCACTCGATAGGCTGACCTACGGCACTTCCGTGGCAGTCCCGACATTGGATTTTTAACGCGTCCCATTCCGAAACGTACATCTCCCCGTCCCCCATGACCTCCTTGCGGGTATGGCAGTCTATACAGTCCAAGTTGACTTCGCATTTGGTAAAGACCAATCCCGGCGAGTATACATTCTGCCAGCGCGACTCTAAGCTCTCCTTGTCTGGGGATGGAGATGCTTTAACACGGTCCAAATCAGGGCGGGGAGTAAAATCCATCGTGTCGACATGATAGTCACCCTGATTATGACATTGATTACACTGGGTGTAGGGTATTTGCACGGTCAAACTGTGGGTTATCCCATAACCCGATTTTGACTGGGGTATCGTGACATCGTTTCCCTCATAGGTGTGTTCTGAGTTGCTTAGCACATGACAGCTCTCACACCCGTTCGCCTTGATTTGCTGCCCTGGTAGTTCTCCCCCGCTCAGGTGACAAACCGCCAAACAGTTCTGCTGGAATTTCGGTTCTTCTGCACGATGGTTAAATGGCGCTTCCAGATCAGCAGCGGTCTCACCAGGTTTTAGCAGCACACGTGGCGGGATATCCAGGCCGTACATGTACCTGCTCATAGAGAGTTCACCCCCTTTACTGGCCATTAAGGAAGTGGTCAGCAAATCAACCTGATTGTCGATCTCTTGTTTATTTCCACTATGGCACTGCCCAACTTCAGTGCTCCCTCCGCAACTCAGGCGAGCCACCTCTAACCGGCCCGGGTGCCCTCCACCATACATGCCCTCATGGGCAGTCAATTCATCCAAAGACAAGGCATTCCCCCCGTGACAAGCCGTACAACCAATACTAGCGCTGGGATGAGAAGCTGAGATTTCTTCAATCCCCATATGGCAGGTGGTGCAACGCTCAACACGACCGTTCGAGAGACGGATCTCCTGCATAGCTGGCTTTTTTTCTTGCCAGTCTTTGATCTCCTGTTGTAATTTCCCTGCTTGCTCTTCTCCTTGAACCATGGGCAACGTTCCCTGAAGTTCTGCAATTTGAGCCTGGAAATACTTTCTTTGCCAATCCTGCCAAGGGGAAGAGCCAAACGACTTCACTGACAATAAAACCATCGTAAGGCAAAAGATAATTGCCAACCCCAGGAGTATTATTAATCGCCATTGCTTGGTCATATCGGAAAAATCCCCCTTACCCTGTAAACATATATAACAAAGTTAATCCTACCCAAACCAAACTCAGGATCAGGAAAATTATCCAAGCCCACTTCTTGCCCACTTTTCGTGCCCACCAAGGCAGGGTTACGAGTACTGCCATCGACAGAAGAGGTAGAACCCACCCGCTCAGCCACGCCGGCCACCGCTGTAACATCCACTGGATTGCACCAAATACCCAAGGGGCTTTAGACACGCTCACCGCCGTAGCCTCCGGCGAGCTATCCAAAGACACTTTCAAACCTGCGGTCAACGCAAATAATAGACCCAACCAAAGAAACGCGCTAATGTATTCCCTCACCTGCAACTCAATCAGCAGAATTTTTTCCTGATGTCCGCTTGACCCAACCTTTTCTGACCCTTGAGGCCTGTCCGTTTCTATGGGGTCCATGTGTCTTCTCACCTCACCACAGTACTTTCATTAAAACATGAGACTCCGACTTCTACGAGTTAACTTTCACTCCGGAAGCTCTCCGCGGCTAGCAAGCAGAGTCTCCCTTATAAAGGGCGTACTCCACCGCCTCGCCTTATCCTCCAAAAATGAAACATCTGCAGAAAACCCGCTGCACCCGCCAAAATGAAAACGTGCCAGACAAACATACTTAAGGTACTGCCATTAAGGGGCGTAGGTTGTCCAAAAAAAATGGTTGCCAAACCTTGCCCCCCTGGTAACGCTGTGAACAAAGCTTGTCCAACAGTCGCCGCGGACCCGCTTTCTTGTCCTCCTCGGAGCAGGTAACCGGAATAATCCAACATCACGGTTAAGCCAAAAAGCGCTACGCCCGTAAGCCAATTAAGTTCCTTTATAGGACGGTAAGCCCTCGACCATACCACCCGTACCATATGCAGAAAAACCGTGATTACCATCAGCTGGCCTGCCCAAAAATGCAGGGAACGGATCAGCCCCCCATAAGGTAGCACGGAATCTAGTTCACTCAGAGAAGCAAAAGCCCTGTCTCCCGGCTGATAATAGAACAAGAGCAACACACCCGTTATCGTCAAAACTATAAATGCCAAAAAAGAAAATCCACCCAAACAGAATGTGGCTCTCAACCGTAGAGCTCCCGCCCATATTTGACGGGGACGAATATGTCCCGCGAAGGAATTATTTCCAAGCTTCCCCATCTTATTTCTCCTATCGCCCAGTTTAATCAGAATTGCCTTCCCTTCGGTCTCATTTTGCATGCCGAGTCAGACGAGCTACATTAGTAGTCAAAGTATACCACTAAAGCCATCTCTCGTCTTATCCTGCCGGTTGCTGCAGAAGATAAAAACCGTCTTTCTCCTTTACTTCCGCCCGCACCAAGGGGTTCACCGCGGGACCTTGTACAGGTTGCCCATCCCTACTATAAAGACTGCCGTGGCAGGGACAAAGCCACTGATCCTGTTGGGGCTCGTAGCTTACCTCACACCCCAAATGAGTACAACTAGCCCACATCGCTTCCACCCCATCGTCCCCTTGCCTCAGCCAAAATCTGGTTTGACCCAGACGCTGCCAAATACTGCGCAAGGGCATCTCACTACTAGCAATACGCGCCACAGCAAGTTGGTTTTCTTTACCACGCAAATAGCGACTGACAGGGTAAATACTACCCACCCCTAGCACTAACAGGACCTTTCGTCCCAAACTTAAGACTTGCCGCCTGTTATAGAGTGCCTGATCACTTGTCAACAAGTCCACCCCTTTTTAATCGAGTTCGTCTTGATAGCTATTATATCCATTATACTTTATTTCGACATTTTCTATTAAGCATAATTCTACTGCTATAAACCCCATAGTAGATAGCTACTGAATACTTTTCGCAATTGAATCATGCCTTTAATGCTAAAGGAAAACGGGCCCTAAGCCCGTTAGTAACAAGGATTATTTGAAATTTAACCGGGACTTACAAGATTATCTAAACAACTGCCCAGTATACACAACGAAATATCGCAAACTTAATCCCCCAATGACGACCATCCCGCATACAGGTAAAATTACATTTTTGTGCTTTGCAATGCCGTAAATTGATAAAAGTAAGGGAACTATTAATCCTACACTAACAACTCCTAACCAGAACAGGGTAGCCATACTTCCACTAAAGAATATTGGTTTGACTGATAGATAAAGAATGGAGATTAAAACTATCTCAACGATAATTAGAACCATATCAATTTTTTTATAGGTTGATAGATCACCGCCTGTGAACGCTCCAATCAAGGTTGCCGCTAAACCAGTCGAAGTAGCAGACACTAAAAATAAAATCGGCAAGAAGGGAATCGCCTCAATCCCAAGAAAAGGTGTGTGCCAGAAGTTATTGGTTGTAACTGCGGATAATAAGAAACCAGTGTATGTAGCAGTAGCCACTGAAAATAAAACTCCCATGACCGCCACTGGCTTACGAAAAGCTTGGACGCCCGGGCCTACAGCAGTTGCGGCCACTTCTGTGTTCGCAGAAGTAACATGAATCTGTTTTTGCGCTGTGGCAGATGACCATACGAGATATGCATAAACAAAGGCTAGTCCTGTGAAACCCGAGACAATAAAGACACCGATTGACATTACCGATCCCATATTCACATTAAGAAGAAGTTTCCAAAAACTAAGCGGACGACCTAAGTCAAGAACCAATAACCCTAACCCGACCATAATAGACACTAGAGCTAGGTAGGCCCCCGATCGAATTACCTTCGGGTAAAGTTTTTTGCTGAAAAGATCCGTCAAAGAAGCAGTGAGAAATGCTCCGCCGGCAATTCCGGCCAGGAATAAATAGATAGCAATCAGTTGGCCCCAGGCGACTTCATTTTGACTAACACCCCAAATAACATCCACTTTACCTCACCACCCCTTCATAAATGTATTGAACCGCTGGGTGTGTGCCAAACTCAGGTTTTCGAACTTCTCCTTTGTGCTTTGCCATATACTGGGAGGCTTCACTAAGGGGATCATTAAGGTCACCAAAGATTAAAGCACCGCCGACACAAGTTGAAACACAAGCTGGTTTTTCCCCTTTAGAAACCTTTAATTCATAACAGAAGGTGCATTTGTCTGCTGCACCCGTTTCCTTGTTAATAAAACGAGCATCATAGGGGCAGGCAGTCAGACAATACATACAACCAACACACTTATCAACATCGACCAAGACCACTCCATCTTCATTATAGTGAGATGCATTTGTCGGGCAAACACTAACACAGGGTGCCTTTTGACACATTTGACAGGCTTCTTTAATAAAAAATAGTGAAACATTGGGATAGGTCCCCTTTAGACCATCTGCAGGAGTCTTTGTTCTAAACTGTCCTTCAGGTACATTATTTTGAAACTTGCATGCGACTGTACACGCTTGACAGCCGATACACTTCGCAAGGTTAACGATCATAGTATACTTTTTAGCCAACAGAATCACCCTCTTTCTGTAAATTTTGCGGTTTGACTTCAAGAATTGTGGCAACCTCAGAGTAAACCGGACGATGAGACTTCTTAATCTTTGGTAAAATACTCTTCAAGAAAGGATCTAAATGCTTTTGTTGAAACTCCATTAATGAATCATCCTGTCTATTTCGAGCTAGCAACGCACAGAACTCTAATTCAACCGCTAAATGGTCAGGAAGTTCTCCGCTTTCTGTTCCCATAACATACCCGCAATTTGCATAGAATTGTTGTACATTAAACGCTTCTTTCCCTAAAACTAAACCTTCTTTCCCGAAATACACAGAGGCATAAGGGGAGGCTTCAACTACACCCGTTTCGAAAAGAGGAATATAGTGTTCCCATAAAGCATTTAGTCGCTGTTCTCCTGGTGGAAATTGATGACAAAAGGTCCTCAATTTCTGAACCAGTTCCTCTATGTCTGGAATTACTTCAGACCAGAGATCAATCAACTCTTCTAAATGATCGGAGACCTCTTTATTCGGTCGATGAAACACAGCGGCAAACGACAAATATAGTTCTGCACTCATGCTTTTATCCATTAAGCTTTCCGAACCGTTACAAACGTCGTAGAGGTAACGGTGTTGCCAACTTCCCCAACTTCATTCGGGATTAAGTAATTGTCATTAATACCCTTACCAAAAGCCCGTTTAAGCTCAGGTGAGATTCGTCCAAAACCATGATAACTGAAGACAGTATCCGGCCGAATTCCTTCGGTCATTTTCAATTTACCCTTTTGTTCATACTTACCAGAAGAAATAACAATGTCATCTCCATCGTTCAAGCCGAGTTTGGTACAGCTCACGGTATTCATCCACAACGAATTTGTCGACATTAACTCGTTCAGTACTGGGACATTCGCAGTTCCAGCGTTCGTGTGCACAGCTACTTTACCCTGGACAAAACGAAACTTTCCCTCCTCTGGTTGAGGATGACTCACATATTTAGGCACACCTTGTTTGGCCGCTTCTTCAACCTCTTCAGAAAATATCTCAATCTTTTTGCTCTTATTACCCAACACATTATCCAAAGATGCTTGGGCATCGTTGCCTCGAACATAGAACGCTTTCATCCCTGGAGGAGTCCAAGCTCCTATTTCCTTCATGTTGGCCAAAGTTAAACCAGTAGGGGTGAGTTGTTGAGTTATAAAGTCTTCCATATCCTTGAATTGGAAGTAATCCCCGAGACCCATCTTTTCCCCTAACTCTTTGTAAATCTGCCAGTATGGTTTTGTATCTGGATAAACCAGCGGGACCGCAGGCTGTCTTATAACATACTTTGGAGTTAGCCCAGACATATCAAATATCGGTTCATAACGTTCTAAGTAGGTGCATTCCGGTAACACCACATCAGAATAATAGGCAGTATCAGTCATATAGACATCACAGGTTACCAAAAGGTCGAGTTTTTTGAACGCCTCTAAAACCCTCGGACTTCCCGTGATCGATATATAGGGATTAAAACGATGAACCAGCCACGCTTTGATAGGGTATGGTTTTTCAGTTATGATACTCTCTACAATTTGCCCGACGGCCCCATCATAAGCAGGAATGATCTGACCCAGTGTACCTTTAACGCCTGTACCATCAATTCGCCCCTTGGTGGGCGTGGGAAAACTCGGTTGTTTAACGTACCCTAACCCTTTAGCGTAAGCGGCTTGATCGGGGAAATCTTTCAAGAAACTGGCCGGTTTGGTTCTATAATATCCCCCCGGAACTTCCAAGTTTCCAATCATCATATTAACAATCATAATCGCACGACGCAGTTGATAGTCATTCGGTGTATAAGCCGTTCGCCAACCAAAATCTAAGATTGCTTTAGGTTTTGCAGCAGCAAATTCCCTAGTTATCCGAATGATCTTGTCTTTGGAAATTCCAGTCTCTTTCTCTGCCCAATCTGGAGTTTTATCTTTAACCTCTTCGGCCCATTTATCAAAGCCCTCAGTATATTGGGAGATAAAGCTTTCATCATAGAGCTTTTCTTGAATCAGGATATTGGCCATAGCCATCACAAAGGCTAAATCAGTAGTAGCTTTGATAGGAAGCCATTCTCCTTTTGAGGCAGTAACGCTAAAGCGCGGATCGAGGACAACAAGTTTAGCCCCATTACTAAGTGCTTTGGAAACTGCTCTAGTCTGAGCAACATGAATTCCCTCAAACCAGTTTCGTCCAATGGAGATAATGTATTTCGCGTTGCCATAATCGGCGGCAATCGATTCGTTGCCAAAAGTAGTTTCTAAGGCCACAGAACGAGTCATCGGACAGGTTGCTTCGTGTGAAAACACATTTGGGGAACCCAGGGCTTTAGCAATCGACCGGAAAAACCAATCATGAGGTCCTTTACGGCTAGCCAAGGCAATAGCTTCCCCGCCGTATTGATCCTTTACCTTATATAAATTATCCGCTATATAGGTGTATGCTTCGTCCCAACTTACTTCTTTGAATTTACCTTCACCACGTTCGCCAGTACGAATCATCGGCTTCTTAATTCGTTGGGGGTCATAAAGAAGGGACGGACCTGCATTCCCTCTAGCACAGATTACGCCACCAAAAGCCGCATCATTCGGATGACCGTCAATTTTGAAAACTTTCCCGTCTTTGACTTTAACGGAAATCGGACACTGGTTTCTACACATTTCACATGCAGAAAAAACAACGGTTTCAACATCCTTACTTGGAGTTTCCGCTTTGAGAGGGGTCAGCCTATTAAAGGTACCAAACCCACCCATAACTGCCATGGTACCACCTGTTCCATAAAGAACACCCTTTAAGAAATTTCTTCGTTTCATTTTTTTACCTCCATATATAACAACATAATAACAGCCTTAATAATTTTTCAACTACTATTACTTAACAGCCGCCTACCATTTCCTGGACTTCAGGCTTTGCTTCAGGTTTAGGTGTACTCGCACCGTCACCGGTATTAGTGTCACCGCTGCTACCGCTACCTGCTGCGCTGACGATCCCTCTCCACTGCAACATGCCCCCAGTTAAGACTTTAACCTTATTTTGGTCATAGCCTTTCTCTACCAGTAAACGCCACGCTGACTCTGAGCGAGTACCGTTAAGATCAATTAAAACAATGTCTTTGTCCTTACTGATCTGGGCAAGGTTGTTCTCTAGCTCACCCATTGGTCTGTTTAAGGCCATCTTGATATGCCCAGTGGCAAATTCTCTAGCTTCTCGTACGTCAACTAACTGCCACCCTTTATTCGCTGTTATGGCCGCGTCCAAATCACCAATCGATACGTTGGCAGTGGCCGGTATCGCGGTAGCGGGGTCGCCTTTTACCGGCTGGGTATTCTGACTACTGTTAGCCTTCTGCGGGTCCTGCACTTTGTCGACGGTATTACCACAGCCAGATAAAAAAGTCATGCCAAACCCTAACAACAATAGATAAATAACGGTCAAACCCATAGATCGCATTGACATCGGCTCTCCTCTCAATTCTCTCGCCCTCCTCTTAATAATTAATTCACATGAATTCACATGTTTAATTAAAGATAACTTTTAACTTTACCCCCAATAAAACTATATCTATATTATTCTTCAAATGACATGTCCTCTCCTGCCACTATTCTTTAATAGTCTTATTCTTTAATATTATAAGCATATAACAAACATTTATAGACTTAATCCTGTTGTTATTTATGTTATTAAGGTATATTTTATTAGGTTAAGAAAATTGTTGTCTTATTCTTTAATACTATAGGCATATAGCAAACGTTTATAGGCTTAACCTTCTTGTTATAAAGGTATTTTTTACACGTTCAGCGAATGTTAAAGTTAAATTACATATTCTAAGCAAATTTAGAATAGTAAATTTGAAAGGATGTTATATATGTTAAAAAGGAAATTCGCTCCCTTCTTAGCCCCCCTCCTGATTGTCGGATTTATGGTTACTGGTTGCGGGCAAGCAAAACCAGCTGCCACTACTCCCTCTCCTCAACCAGTAGCAACTGCTCCATCTACTCCTGCGGAAGACCCTGCAAAAGTAATTAAAGGGGCTGTTGAAACCTATTTCAATGACATTGGCTCCACTGTTAAAAATTCCTATAAGATTCCTGAGAAGGATTTAAAGGAAGCCCTTGATAAAACGCCTGATAAATACGCAATATTGGACCTTCGTCGCGCAGATGCTTATGCTCTAGGGCATATTAAGGGAGCCATTAACGTACCCTATGGCCCAGATATCGCCAAAAACCTTGATGCCATTCGTGCAATCGCTAAAGACAAAACCTTAGTCGTTGCTTGCTATACCGGACAGACTGCTGGTCAAGCAGATTCGCTTCTTAACGTTGCCGGAATCAATACGGTCTCCTTAAATTCTGGTATGGGTGGTAGTGGTACTCCAGGCTTTGAAACCAGAGGCTGGTTAGGACAAAAGTACCCAGTAGTAACTGAACCAACACCAATGCCGACGGCTCCCGCAGTTGCCACTAAGAGCAAAGCGATTGACGTGGCTGTTCAAAAATATTTCAATGAAGTACCAGCAGACTCCTATAAAATTGATCTCCCAGTTATGAAAGAGGCCCTAGCTAAAGAGGCTGACAAGTACTATATTGTTGATGTTCGCAAAGCTGAAGATTTCGCTAAGGGCCACATTAAGGGTGCCGTGAACGTTCCCTACGGTCCTGAAGTCGCGAAAAACCTCGATTCTATCAAAGAAAAAAGCAAAGCCAAAACTGTCGTAGTCTATTGTTATACCGGACAAACGGCTGCACAAGTAGACTCCTTGCTTAATATCTCTGGCATCCCCACAAAGAGCCTGAATTTCGGCTTCGGCATGGATGGCTTTACCAAAGGGTGGAGTGCTGACAAAACTAACGAAGTTGTCCAATAATACTTTTAACATCAAAAACAGTACAACGTTTAATAAAACGAAAGAAGAGATGGCCAAGCCATCTCTTCTTTCGTTTTAAATTAATCTCCTACGTCTCCTCAAATCACCAATCATGGACAAACGGTTATTCCCCGTCCCCAAAGACAATCTCCGCAAGATGGAGCATGACCCAAGCAATCCATGTCAGCCCGTAAGAACTATATAGCACCCATCAACCCACTTACAATCAGGACACGATGCGTATTCTCATAAATCAATAATTAAATAATTAACCGTGTTTGTGATCTAACTCCACCTTTCTAGCAAGCTTGAAATTGAATTAAATAATTCGGGCTAGTCCGACTCCCAGAGCAACTCCAATAAAACCAATGATCACGCTAAGTAAAGTGTATAGTCCTGCCGTTAATAAGCTGCCTCTTTCTAGTAACATTATTACCTCATAGCCAAACGTTGAAAATGTGGTATAGGACCCTAAAAAGCCTATCCCGATCCCTAATCGCCATAATGGGCTTATCGTTAATTTTTCTACAAATAATATATTCAAAAAACCTAATAAAAAAGCTCCCGTTATATTGATGATAAAAGTACCTAACGGAAATCCTTGGTTCCATCGACTCGATATCCAGAACCCGAGACCATAGCGGGACATTGCTCCTAACGCGCCGCCAAAAGCAATAACCAAGACATTTTGCATTTTTTACTCCTTTCCCTTCCTAACTGTTCTGAATCAACCCTCGTCGATATGCTCCAAACCCTGTCGATAAAGTTCTGCGACATGAGAGTCATGCACAGAATAGTAGACCATCTTACCATCCCGCCGGTATTTAACAAGATCACTATTCCGAAGCACCCTTAGTTGGTGAGATGTTGCAGATTGACTTAACTCTAGCAATTCAGCCAGATCACAAACACAGAACTCTGATTTCGCCAGGGCATCCATCATTCTGATTCTAGTCGGGTCACCCAACGTCTTAAATAACTCCGCCAGGTTATTCGCCCTATCAAGCGTGATCAGTCGGTTTGCATACTTATTAATCACCTCGTGATGGACACATAGGATGTCACACACTCCGTCCTCAGAGTTTTCTTGTTTATCAGTAGGGGTATGACCCTCAGCTTTTTTCACACTCATGCAAATCTCACTCCGAACTTTAAAATGAATAGACTTACCTTCATTCATTCTAACATAAAATACAGATTTCAAGAGGTTTTCTCACCTCTATTATCACTGATTTCGCCCATTCGTCACGAAAACTAGCGTGCAGCTGCTTTATACCCTTGCGACAATGCAGCTCCTGGACGGGATCTTTGGGGGCTCTGATACCACCTAACACGCATAGCGTTCAAAATAGCTAGAAGGGCGACACCTTCATCGGCGAAAATGGCCATCCACATATTGGCCAGACCAAAGACGGCTAACAAGATGAACACCAATTTCACACCCAAAGCAACCCCAATATTTTGCCAAATAATCTTCTTTGTGTACTGCGCAATATGGATGGCATCCAAAATCTTGCTCGGTTGATCTTCCATAATCACGACATCCGCGGCCTCAATCGCGGCATCCGACCCCAAACCACCCATTGCGATTCCCACATCCGCACGTGTCAAAACAGGAGCATCATTGAGTCCATCACCTACAAAGGCCACTTTACCCTGTCGTTTTGTTTGACTAAACTTTTCAAGCCAAGAAACCTTATCCTCTGGCATTAAATCAGAGTGATATTCGCTCAAGGCTAGTTGTTCTGAGACTGCTTTGGCAACGGCTTGGTTATCTCCAGTGAGCATAACCGTTCTTATTCCCATCTGGTTCAAGCCATCAACGGCCGCTCTGGAATCGGACTTAACGCGGTCAGAGATCGTCAATTGTCCAGCATACTCTCCGTCTACGGAGATGTATACGATCGTCCCCAGCCCTCTATCAACCTCAAGTCTTGGCAAGGAGATCCCGAACTGTTCCAACAATCCAGCTTTACCCACTAGCACAATCTTACCGTTTAAATGAGCTCGAATCCCTTGACCACTTACTTCTTCATAACTCAAACCTGTCAAATCGCTGACTTTCACGTCTTCCCCATATTTCTCGCGTATTGATTTAGCAATAGGGTGAGGGGAATGTGCTTCAGCACGGGCAGCGATTGCTAACAGTTCCCTTTCGTTATACCCCTTTGCTGGGTTGATTTCTACAACTTGAAAAACTCCTTCTGTGAGAGTTCCCGTCTTATCAAACACCACAGTGCTAATATCTGTCAACGCTTCTAAATAGTTGGCTCCTTTAATCAAGATTCCGTGGCGTGAGGCTCCCCCGATCCCCCCGAAATAGCCAAGTGGAACAGAAATCACCAGAGCACACGGGCAGGAAATGACCAATATTGTCAGTGCCCTATAGAGCCAATCCTGAAAATTTCCGCCAAACAAAAGTGGAGGAGTTAAAGCAATTCCTAAGGCTGCCACGACAACCACAGGCGTGTAATAGCGCGCAAAGGTGGTAATAAACTTTTCCGTGGTTGCTTTGTGAGTACTGGCGTTCTCAACCAAGTCCAGAATCTTTTGTACAGATGACTCAGCAAACACTTTTGTGACACGCACCGTCATGACCCCAGTAGTATTAATCATACCCGCTAAAATGGTATCCCCCACATGCACTTTCCTCGGCACAGACTCTCCAGTCAGAGCAGATGTATCGACAAACGAACTTCCATTCACAATTTCACCATCTAAAGGCACCTTTTCTCCTGGACGAACCAAAATCTGCTGACCGACCTGCACTTCTTCGGGATCAACTTTGATCACTTCCAATTGATGAATCAGATTGGCAAACTCTGGACGAAAATTCAGCAAAGCCTGAATAGAATTCCGAGAACGGTTTACCGCCCGCTCCTCTAAGTATTCACCCACGGAGTAGAACAACATAACAGCAACGGCTTCAGGCAAAGCATCAATGGCAATCGCCCCGACAGTAGCCAAGGACATCAGAAAGTTTTCATCAAAGAGTTGTCCCCTGAATATATTGCGGACAGCCTTAAGAAGGACTTTGTACCCTACTATAAAATAAGCTGTTAAATAGATCAAATACTCCAGAATGACCCAAGAGGTGTTTATCCAACGTGACTCCAGAAGCAAACCCACTGCAAATAGCGTGCACGCAAGAATAATTTTTGTAAGTCTCCACTTATTCTCCTGATTCACAGCAGCAGTATTGTCTGTAGTAGACACTTTTTGCTTCATTGAGATCAGTTCGAGTTTAACACCTGCCTCAATGCTTTCTATAATATCCTGTGCCTGCACAACCCTTGAAGGTGGTAAGCAAACAGTCTTTGTCGCATAATTGATCGTTGTCTCTCCAATTCCTTCTGTCGAACTCAACTTTCTCTCCATTTTCGCCGAACAATTGGCGCAGAATTCCCCTTCAATACGATACTTCACTCGATCTTCGTTAGATATTTGTTCCGTCATCTCTTCCCCTCCAAAAACCATATATGATCATATGACTACATGTTCATATGTAGGTTACCACAATGGCCTTCTTATTGCAATCAAAATCTTTATTAAGATCCATTCCTTTTTTGCCCAATCTTAGTTGACTCAAGGGCGAAGAGTTGCTCCATGAAAGCTTCCATTGCCTCGGATGTTTCGTGATTCTTCAGTCCTATTAAGTTAAAAGAACGAGTGAGTCGCTTCCCTTTTATTCTGACCGACTTTAATTCCTTCGCATTTAGCTCTTTTCGCACGATCATACGTGGGACAAGTGCAATTCCTAAACCCGCTATGACAGCCTGCTTTACGGCTTGCCCACTTCCGAAGATATAAGTTTTTCTGACATTTATACCCCATTCTTTAATGAGCTCATTTAAGAACGAGCGAGTTCCTGAACCGCTTTCTCTGAGAATCCATACTTGGTCTTGGAGATGCTCTGCCGTCACAATGGGAAGCCTTGACAGAGGATGTTGGTTAGGTACTACTAAAATTAGTTCATCTTCCATTATTGGGTGGATATCTAAATCTGTTTGATTAACTTCACCTTCCACAAATGCAATGTCCAAGCGATCAGCTCGAACCGCTTGAATGATCTCTTCTGTATTGGCAATAGATGTTTCTATCTCCACCTTCGGATATTGAGCCGCAAATTCGGTCACTACAAAGGGCATAATATACTCACCAATTGTATGACTTGCTCCGACCTTCAAAGCCCCTGTGACCACATTTGATAACTGCTTGATTTCCAGCTTTGCCTTATCCTGCAAAAGCAACATTTGTTTAGCATAGCCATAGTATATCTCGCCTGATTGCGTAAGTTCGAGATGTTTTGGTGAATAATTAACTAGTTTAGTGCCAAGTTCTTCTTCTAAACTCTGAATCTGTAAACTTACATTAGGATTGGATAGATAAAGTTCCTCGGCAGCGCGTGAGAAATCCTTGTGTTCGACTACGGTAACGAAGATTCTTAAGGGATCGTTGATCACTGTGTGTACACCTCTAGTTCTAGACTAAATATATATTGTCTAATAATACTCTTTTTCCTAAAATTCCACAACATACTAACTCCCTTATAGCTCCCACAAGTGGTGGCGTCCCCTATGACCTAGATACTCGATAACGGAACCTATCAACCAGAAGAAAGCTACCGATACAGCAACTATCGGTAGCTTTCTAGTATTTACGTTATTAATTTAACTTGTTTTAGAACAATCCTGTAATTATTCCGTCAGCATCAATATCCATTCTCATCGCCGCCGGTCGTTTCGGTAATCCCGGCATAGTCATAATAGCACCCGTTATTGCCACCAAGAAACCAGCTCCAGCAGAAAGACGAACTTCCCGAACAGTGATCGTAAAACCCGTCGGGCGACCTAATCGAGTCTGATCATCTGTGAGAGAGTACTGTGTTTTGGCCATGCAGATAGGCATATCGCCATAACCCATCTCAGTATATTTCTTCATGGAAACTTGAGCTGCTTTATCGAAATTAACGCCATCCGCGCCATAAATTTCTTTGGCAATCTTCTCAATTTTAGCCTCAATAGGCAAATCCAATTCATACAAAACTTTGAAGTTGGATTTTTTGCTATTAATTAAGGCAAGTACTTTATTAGCTAGCTCAACGCCGCCTTCGCCGCCTTTTGTAAACACTTCGCAAAGCGCCACGTCGGCTCCTAATTCCTGACATCTCTTGCGTATGAAATCTAGTTCAGCATCTGTGTCAGTTGGGAAGCGGTTAATCGCAACAACTGCTGAAACACCGAATTTGCCCATGTTTTCGATATGTTTCTCAAGATTGACCACACCACGTTCTAAAGCTGCCAAGTCTTCTGCGCCTAATTGATCTTTTGCAAGCCCACCATTCATCTTCAACGCCCTGACAGTTGCCACAATGACGACAGCCTCAGGTTTAAATCCAGCAAAGCGGCACTTGAGATCAAAGAATTTTTCTGCTCCCAGGTCAGCTCCAAAACCAGCCTCGGTGACAACATAATCCGCCAGTTTAAGAGCTAATTTTGTTGCCATAATACTGTTACACCCATGAGCGATATTCGCAAACGGTCCACCATGGACGAAAACAGGGGTGTTTTCTAACGTTTGAACGAGATTTGGTTTAATTGCGTCTTTCATTAGAAGTGCCATTGCACCTTCAGCTTCTAAATCATGGGCTGTTACTGGCTTACCGTCATAGGTATAGGCGACGACAATCTTACCAAAACGGGCTTTCAGATCCATGAGATCACTCGCCAAGCAAAGGATCGCCATGACTTCAGAGGCTACAGTAATATCATAGCCATTTTCGCGAGGAACACCTTCCTTAGTGCCACCCAAACCTATAATAATTTTACGAAGAGCACGGTCATTCATATCCACGACACGGCGAAACACTACTTGACGAGGATCTATATTCAAAAGGTTTCCCTGTTGAATACTGTTGTCTAACATTGCTGCCAAGAGACTATGGGCAGAAGTGATAGCATGGAAATCTCCGGTGAAGTGGAGGTTGATATCTTCCATAGGCACACATTGAGCGTAACCTCAACAATAGCAAATATGTACATTATATATTTCCAGATCAAACTTAGATGTGTTATAGTTGTCCATAAACTGTGGAAAGCTAATTATTAGCAACTTTATAGGAGGTTCAATAACAATGAATAATATGGAACCAGGGAATCGGCCGCTACAAGAAGATACTCTTAGAAAAACTGACAAAGGTAATCTCAAAGCTAAGAACATAGTTTATTATATCTTAGGTGTTCTAGAAGTATTATTTGCCTTTCGTCTAGTCTTCAAGCTTCTCGGGGCAAACCCTCAAAGTCCCTTTGTATCGTTCATATATTCATTATCACAAGTGTTCTTATCTCCCTTTTCAGGTATTTTCAGATCGGCCACAACGAAAGGGATTGAGGCACAGTCAGTCTTAGAACCAGCGACCATCATTGCGATGATTGTTTATGCCATTATTGCTTGGGGTATTGTGAAGTTAATTGAAATTAGCAAACCTTCTCCGAATACCAAGACCCGATAACAAGCCAATTCATATACCCTCCCAAAATACTTAAAGTTCAATTTTGTCCCCCGTCTTGCATAATTGCGCACATAAAACCCCTTAACGGTAAATACTGTCAAGGGGTTTTATGTGTGCCAATTCAGAATTCTACACACTGATGACACTGATGATATAATGCTTGATTATTATAAATATAAGTGATATTCTCGAATTATTAATTGCCATGACAACTATTCAAATTAGTGACAATTTGGATTAGAGGAGGAGAATAATGTTCGACAACATCAAGAATTCACCGAAATATCGTTGGTATGTACTCGCTACAGTTGCGATAGGGACCTTTATGGCAACATTGGATAGCAGCATTGTAAATGTAGCACTACCCACCATTTCTGGCCAATTCAATTCGAATCTTTCCACATTACAATGGGTAGTGACCGCCTATCTGCTAACCATAACCAGTTTATTGCCCGTCTTCGGTCGTCTTGCTGACTTAGTTGGGCGGAAAAAAATCTTTGCACTTGGCTTTTTAGTCTTTATTCTTGGCTCTGCCCTCTGTGGCTTAGCCCAAAACATCTGGTTTTTAGTAGAAACCCGGGTGTTTCAAGCTGTAGGCGCCGCAATGTTAATGTCAAACAGCGCTGCTATTATCACCTCGATTTTCCCACCTAAGGAACGTGGTAAAGCATTGGGCCTAACTGGGACGGTTGTTGCCCTTGGTTCTCTTACTGGACCAGCGCTTGGTGGCATACTAATTGGTTTAGCTGGCTGGCGTTCCATCTTTTACATCAATGTTCCAATAGGGCTTATTGGTTTTGCAGCCGTTCTTTTGATTCTGCCCATGGATGTTCCCAGCAAAGATAAAGAAAGTTTTGATTTTCTTGGAGCCTCAACCTTTACCTTTGGGATGATCTTCGTGCTCTTAGGAATCACTAATGGGGAAGACTGGGGATGGTCAAGCCTTCCTGTACTCTTGAGTCTAATGCTAGGCACGGCATCTCTGGTCTTGTTCGTACTTACTGAACGAAAAGTCAAACATCCAATGATTGATTTATCCCTATTTCGCAATCGTCCATTCCTAATCGGTAATCTTTCAGGGGGATTCTCCTTTGTAGCGATGTTTGCCAACACTATGATCTTACCCTTTTATCTGCAAGGGGTTCTCAATTACAAACCAACTCAAGTTGGTATGATTTTAATGATTTTCCCTATAGTGATGGCCGTAGTAGCTCCGATTAGCGGTCATGCTTCTGATAAATTTGGACCCATGGTTCTAACCACGAGTGGTTTAGTTATTACTGGCCTCGGCTTGTTCTATTTTTCGACCCTTTCGGCCACCGTTAGTTTCTATCAGATACTACCTGGGTCGATGCTCATGGGCTTAGGCGCCGGTATGTTTCAATCTCCCAACAATAGCAGTGTTATGAGTTCAGTTGCTCCCCAAAAATTGGGGATTGCCGGGGGTATTAATAGTTTAGTTCGAAACTTAGGTATGGTCACTGGTATTGCGTGGTCCGTCGCATTATTTGAAGCCATGGGTGGTGTCAGCATGCCTAAACCAGGTCAAATAGATGCGTTCATGTCCGCATACCAGACTGTTATGCTTGTGGCGATGGTTATCGCCTTCACAGCCGCTGTTATCTCATTTAACCGTAAAAGTTATGCCAAGGCGAAGTAAAGTGAACTCGTTCAACTAAAGAGGATGGGGGTCTTTCATGCAAGTCGAAGAACCATCCCCCTATTTGCATCCCTCTTACATGAATAGGAAGGACCGAGGCTACGCCTCGGTCCTTCCTATTCATGTAAGATAAGCAACTCACTTATGCCTTGGGTACTGACACCGTTATAACAGCAACTGTCTTACCACTGCTATCCTTGAACGGTACATAGACTTTCAAATATCCACTGCTGAGGGTACTAGTGGTTGTCTCACTTTTCATAACTTCACCCACGGTGGTCGGGGTGGCATACCCTTTTAGAACTCTTTCTGTCCCTTTTTTAACACTGGAAGATATTCTCTCTTCACCGACGAAAATGGATACCCCCATAGTGCCTGGAAACAACTTTTCGACATCATCCACCATTTTGTAATTACCATTTTCAGTATAGGGACCCTTACTCATAGTGGTTCCCAAAACTTTATAATCTCCGGGGTAATTCTTAGTAAGCAAGTCGTTTATTTTCTTTTCTGCAGCGGCCTGGCCTGCTTTGTCTACTGTTGAAGCCGGAGTTTCCGTTGGATGACCTTCTGGCAGCTGAAATTCGCCAGCTTGCGACTGAGATGCTTTTGGCGCTTCAACTTCTGATTTCTTTGCGCAACCAGTAAGCGAGACCATCAGGATCATGATGGTTACTCCAATCAATACTTTCTTCTTTAACATATTTCCTCCTTATGTCCGCGAAATTACCAAGTGCCGAATTTAGCTCCCACTTCTAAAAGGCGGACTAAATTCCGCACAATTCATGATTATACCTTCGTTTCATAATATACTATTGCCAATATCAAGGCAAGTGCTCGTATCAAACCTATTAAAATACGTCAGGAAGATCTGGTACGACCACATTTTCAGGCCTTAATGAGTATCTTGAAATCTCCTTCTTTTCGATAAGAAGTGCTGGGAATGGGTGGGTACGACATAGCTATAACTACTCTAGGCTCTCTTGTATTCCTACATTATGACAGTGGGTGAACTCGTTCAACTTGAGATCAATTGATCTGTTTGCTTCTTAACTGTCCACATGCGGCATCAATATCGGTTCCATATTCCAGACGAATACTGCAATTAATGCCTTGCTTTTTCAACTCATCATAAAACGCCAGCATCGTTTCCTTCTCGCTTCTTTGATATTGAGTATGTTCATCGACGGGATTATAGGGAATTAAGTTGACATTTGTAAGCTGTCGCTTATCCCCAATCAAATCAGAAAGTTGAAGGGCATGTTCCCTACGGTCATTAACATCTTTGAGCAGAATATATTCCAACGTGATCCTACGATTCGTTTTCTTCAAATAGTAAGCAACGGCCTGCATTATTTTCTCTATTGGAAAGGCCTGGTTTATTCTCATGATCCGCGTTCGAAGTTCGTTAGTCGGCGCATGTAAGGAGATTGCGAGATTTACCTGCAAATTAGTATCGGCGAATTCATAAATTTTATCGGCAAGACCGCTGGTCGATACCGTAATGTGTTTTGCTCCAATGGCTAATCCTTTGTGATCTTTGATAATTCGTAAAGAATCAACTACGTTTTCAAAGTTATCAAAGGGCTCGCCAATACCCATCACCACAACGTGACTCACGCTCTCATCATGTTTCTTTTGATCCAGATAATGCTGAACTCTCATAATTTGTTCCACGATTTCGCCACTCGATAAATCACGAATTTTGGTCAATAACCCACTCGCACAAAAACTACACCCGATATTACACCCCACTTGGGTTGTGACACAAGCCGACAAACCAAATTTAGGTCTCATTAAGACCGTTTCTATCAGATTGCCATCTTGCAGCCTAAACAAAAACTTGATCGTTCCATCCGCTGATTCTTGCTTAAAGTGTTCGTTTAACGATTGGATGATAAAATGTTCTGCTAATAATTGCAGACACTCTTGTTTGACATCAATCATTTCTGAGAAGTGCATCACCCGTTTTCTATAAAGCCAATCCCAGACCTGTGATGCCCAAAACTTTTTATGCCCATATGTCATAAGCCATGCTTCCAGTTGATCAAATGTCAGACCATAGACTGATTCTTTATTCATTCATTATCCTCTTTTCGGATCATCGGCCTATACTTAGCGGGGCACTTTTTGCATAGACATTAGTCCCTTGTTTGATTATAACATGCTAAGTATCGTTGAAAAAGATTATAGTATCATTACAGTATAATGCAACACAAAAAAGGCTACCTCCCAAGAGATAGCCTTTTCGTTTGTTTACCTGGCGATGACCTACTTTCCCAGGGGCTTGCGCCCCAAGTATCATCGGCCCTGGAGGTCGAAAGGCGGACGAGCCTTTCGCCACA